>JAEHJW020002136.1_pt1 | contig 57240 bp, 97 predicted proteins | sample 9271431 | NCBI WGS metagenome assembly JAEHJW02 | reverse complement strand
TTAGCGGTCTGGTGATTGAGGGCCAACCGCAACACCGCGAACGAGCATTTGATGCTCAACCGCCTTAACGGCGTATTCGCGGGTGAAAAAGTACATCTTCACACGGTCTTGCTTGCCGGTATCGAAGGTCACGACAAGGTTGCGTTCTGGCAAGGCCGGCTTGCTCTTTTGCTTGATGAACCGCTTTCCCTTGCATTGAAAGCACACCCCACGGTCGAAGCGTCCGGTTCCTTGGCAGCGGGGGCATTCGCGGTTGAACATGGCCTACCTCGGGGTGTTGCGAACGAGGGAAGCGACGAAATAGGCATTCGCGTCGTGCGCGTAGACGATGATCTCGTTCTTATTATCAATCTTCATCAGGTCATCGCCGGTGCCCCGGCTCAGAAAGTCGCCGTCCAGCGACGAGCGGAGCCGGTAACCATATTTGCGTGCGATTTCGTGTCTCGTTTCCATCTCTTAACCCTCCAAGGAAAGAAGCCTGATTGCCTCTTACCCCTTCAATCTACCCCTTGTTTCTGTGGGTGTCAAGCGGATAAGCATGGTTCATATCTTCGAGTTTAGGAAGCCAGCTTATTACGCCGTCCGGGCTGATAGTCTTATACAACGTCACGCCGTTAACGACTCGGGTTTCATTAGTTTGTTGCGGTAAATTAAAGTTCTGATTTCGCGCTGGTAAGGTTCTAGCGTATTCTTCGCCGCTATTTTCGCCGTATTCTTCGCGCCACTTGCGACGTTGGCGACTTAATTTCTGGCGCTCGCTTGCTTTTAGATTCTTTTCGCCAACTCGGCGATAATATAAATCTTGGGCTTTTAACCATAGTTCGTCATCGTGCGACATCGCTGGCGAATAGGTCATCGCGGCATGGATCATGTCTAAGAGGTCGCTGATCTCGCGTAAGCGGGCCGCGCTATCGGGCGGGAGTTGGTTGATTATGTGCATAGCGTCGCTTGCCATGGTGGCGGCGCGCTCGCAAGTCTCACGGTGTATTTTGAGCGCGTCTAGGGCCAGCTTTTGCGCGCGACGGTAGTCGGCTTGGGTGATCGGCATGGGGAGATCTCCGATAGTGGCGTTAAAAAGTGGTAAGCAGCGCGAGAGGCGAAAAGGCCGCACCGCTCGCGCGAGAGGGTAGCATGGGGCGGCCCGCGCTGTCACGCTTTTTGCTGCTACTTTTGACGCTACCTTTGCCGCAGGGCATGTCTCCGGCTGGAAATCTTGCATTTGGTGTTAGTTCGTTTACGTTTTGTTCTATTTTTTTTTTTTTTTCATGTAAATTCTTTTATTAGTTAAGAACGATTCGCAACAAAACGAAACGACCGCTGCGGCAAAATGCGCGGCAAACCGCGCAGCAAACCGCGCGGCAAAAGCGTTACGCCATAGAACAAACCCGAAACCGCGTTTTCACCATGGGCCAAAATTTTAGAAAAAATTTTCGTTTTCGAGCCGTCAAGGGGCTTGCAAAACGCGATTAATGGGTTTATGTCTTATTCCACCGTGGCGACGGTCGCCATGGGATCAACCTAAGAGGATCAACCTATGTCCGGAAATCTTACTATCGAGGCCGCTGGCCAAATCGTCGAAGTCGCGCGCCGGTTTGAAACCGGTTATGCCCTTGGCGAACGCGAGGCGTTGGCGTTCGAAAAGTTCGTCGCGTCTCGCTTCGCGGCGATGGTCAATTCGCGCGTCAAGCGTAACCCCGACGATGTGCCAAGCGTTGCGGCGCTGGCCGACGAATACGCCTCTTATGATCTCGGCTCTACTCGTGACGGTAGCGGCAAGGTCGAGAATCTTCGCCGTGAGGCCGCGTTCGAAGTCTATAATGCTTTGGCGCTCGCCCAAGGCAAACCGGCCTTTCCGGAAAAGCCGCGCGGGAAAAACAGGGATTCGGAAAAGGCCGCTTGGGAAACCGCGCGCGATACCATTATCGACCGCGTGTTGAATAGCACCAACGCGAACACGGTTGCGATGCTTCAAGCCGCTATCGACCGTCGCATCAATGGTGGCGACGTTAGTGCCACCGCTGGCGACGATATCGAAATCTAACGGCGTTTACCAAGGACGGCATTGCCGTCCACAACGTCACGAATTAGGGAGCGGTTCGCCGCTCCCTTTTTTGTTGTTGACAAGGGAATATGCCGTTGCCTAATCTCACTAGATCGAAACCCTACCTAGGAGTCGAACCCATGCCTAACCTAGACCCAGATTTTGATAACGTACTCCACCCAGCCCAAGCGGCGGATTTCCTTCGCCAATGTGCCAGTGAGTGTATGGATTCCGCCGAAGAGTTATCGTCGGCTTGGCAAGATAACAGCGCCGGAAAGCCATGGTTGCAGCTCGCTCGAATCTTGCTTATCGCCGCTGGCAAGTGTGACAAAACCTTTGGTTAAGGGAGATAAATCAATGTTGACGTTCAAAGCGATAACTGAAGTGGGCTTCGAGCCGGACTAACGGCGTTAGAGAAGGGAAGCCGAGATCAAGGCCGGGTTCGCCCGGCCTTTTTCGTGTCTGGGAATAGGGCAGGACTAGGCAGGCTCGAAGCCTAGGCTAGGGGTTTAAGATTGATCCACGAATCAATTCCAAGGCCCATTTCAGCCCCGTACAAGCCCAACTCGGCTTTCTTAGTCACCCACTACCTAACCCATCTTGACCTTCTAACCCGCCTTTTCATCCGTTTAACCATCCATCCCTAACGTCACTAATCCCTCAGCTATCCCAGCCATTTCCGCGTCTAGATCAATCCCTAACGCCGTTATCACAATCTATCTCTCCCCGCCTGGTACGCGACGTTGAAGCCTAATCAACGTCATTGATGCTTCTTTCCATTCCTAACGGCGCTAATCTAATTCATCCTCGTTAATAACTTTATCCACAGAGTTATTCCCGAGTTATAACCGGGTTATACAAAACTTATCCACAGAGTTATACATGAGTTATACACGACCTACCCCCAGGTTTTTCCACAGGGTAGATATGTGGGGTAGGGTGCGGGAACCCCGCTGAACGGCATAAATATTTTAGGTGTACACCGTGGAATAAGATTAAGAAGATATTTTGGGCAGAGAGAGTAAGGGAGGGATATTTTGGGCAGAGACTCAATATCTAGTGACAAACCGGGCCGAAGGCCCTATATTAACGCCATGGAAGACGAAGGCGAACCCGAAGGCGAAGCCGGGGCCGAATCCGACGGCGACGGCGGTGTCGGCGACCCAACTGGCGCGGCGACCCTTCCGACCCTAATTCCAGCGGGCCGCTACCACAGCCGCGCGCGCCAAATCCCCTCGATGGAAGTCGTAAGGGAATTAAACGAGGGCGACATCACGGCCCTCGCCGAAGCGCCGCCCGCGCCGACGACGGCCCCCTTGTCGCAAATTCGGGCCATACATCACGCCCAAGCCCGCTTGCTCGCCGCCGGTAAAACTCCGGCCCAAGTCGCCGTCATGTTAGGCACGTCGCCCCAACGTGTGCGCCTACTCATGGACGATCCGGCCTTCGTCGAATTAGTAAACTACTATCACGATCAGGCGATGGTCGAATACCTCGACGATCAGCGCCGCATCAACAGCACCCTTGTTGATGTAGCCGAATTGGCCGTAAACGAACTCCAAACGCGCCTCAGCGACGAAAAGCGTATGGCACGAATCCCGACCAGCGAAATCCGCAAAATAAGCGAATTCGCTCTCGACCGAACTGTCGCGCCCCCCAAAGGCACTGCGCCAACAGCTACGGCGCCAGTTTCAATTACGCTTAAAATCGGCGATAAAACCCCTATCGACCCCGATACCGAACCCAAATTAACTAACGCCGTTATCATCGAAAACGAAGAAAAATAACGATGCGAGTTCTAATTGCATGTGAATTTTCTGGCCGAGTCCGCGATAGTTTTCGCCAACGCGGCCACGAATCTTGGTCATGTGATTTAGAACCCTCCGAAGGAATATTCAAAAATTATCACATCATTGGTAATTGTTTAGAAATTTTGGACGGAATTAATAATAAACCATGGGATTTATTAATTGCCCACCCGCCATGTACCTATTTATCTAATAGCGGTGTAAGATGGTTATATAAAAATAAAACCCGCGATGAAACTCGTTGGCAAAAGATGATATTAGCGGCCGAGTTTTTCAATCAATTATTAAACGCCCCTATAGATAAAATCGCCATTGAAAATCCGATAATACATAAATATGCTAAAGAAATTGTAAAAGAAAATTATAAACAAATTATTCAACCTTGGTACTTCGGGCACGGTGAAACTAAAAGCACCTGCTTATGGCTCAAGAATCTTCCGAAATTAATTCCAACGAAGATGATTTTTAACCACAATAATCGAATCCACTCAGCGCCCGACAGTAAAGGTCGGCAAAAAGAAAGAAGTCGGACGTATCTAGGTATAGCTCGCGCTATGGCCGATCAATGGGGCAAATTATGAACCAAGATTTCGTCGCAGGCCGAGCCCAACCGGCGATAGTTAAGCCCCGTGGCTCAAACGTACACGCCGAAATCGGCCTGCGTTACGAGCGCCGCGTCAAGCGGGCCTTAATGAAATTAACTAACGACGAAACCACTCCCCTAATAGAATTAGAGCATAATCCTTGGTTCAGTTACGCCAAAAAAGATTCGGGTTTATCCTCCGTCTGCGCCCCAGATTTTTTACTCTATCACAAAGATAATTTCATCATCGTCATCGAAGTGAAATTAACTTATGTCAATGAGGCAATAACGAAACTACAGGGTCTTTATTGCCCCATTGTCGAAACGGCCCTGAATCTACCAGCAAAACCCTTAGTCATCACCCGTCATCTAATTCCCTCTGCGCCCAAACCTAACGCCTTCACGTTATCGGAGGCCATAAATAACCCTCCTTATCTCCTTCAGTGGCTCGGCCACGGCGGAATTATCTATTAGGATTTAACTTCATGGCCCTTCGAAACGCCAAAACGACTGAAATAACATTTTGGCTCGAATGGGCGGGCGAAAAGTTACTATCATCGCCGATTTCGCGCCCCGGACCAAAACAGCCGCGCGCCTTATGGCCAGATTTTCCCGGCGACGCCCTTTTAGCCTATGGTTACAACAACGCCCAAATCCGCCCCGCCGCTCCGGCGATATATGAGCTTAAACTCATAGACGAAATCTTAGTCCTACCGCAACTAATCTCGAACATTACCTCCCGTCGCATCGTTTATGCCCGTTCGCTCCGCGCGCCGCTAACGCAGAGATATATTTTTACGTGGTCGAAATTGGCCCGGAACTTAAGCTGTGATAGACGGGCCGTGATGCGCTGGTATAACGAGGGTGTTGGGGAAATTGCGAGGGCTATACCAAGCGAACAGGTAAGAAATATAAGGGAATTTTTTGCGGCGGTTTGAGGGCCTATGGTTAGCGACAAGGGGTCGAATAGGATTTTCCCTTGTGGGTCAAGGGCTTAGGCGTCGGAACCGGCGCTGCCTTATTTTCACCGCCCACTAAATATTGTGTTGACAAGTCCAAAAAACTCGATACCCTAGACTTACGATCCGGGTGTGTCGCCGGAGGCTGCCCAGGTGTTTTTGGGTTCACCTGGGTTTCAAGGGCGGAGCCTTCACCCCGACCAACTAGGCGCTACGTTTAGGGATTGCCCCCACACAAACGTTTTAGCTGCCTCGGCACACCCGGATCGGTTTCGTGGTTGACCCTCTTGGGTTGGAGTAACTAGGGCGGTGGAATCTTCGGTTGGACTTCGGTTCAACTTCGGGTTCCACCGCCTCTTTTTATCCCCTTAATCAAAACTTTACGGTCATGTCCACCGCAACCTATACGCGGCCAAAACTCTACCCTAAACAAGAAAGGGCCTTTTTCAATAATAAACGCTTTAGTTGCATTGAGGCCACAGTAAAAGCCGGGAAGACCGTTGCCGCTATGGCGTGGTTATTAGAGCAAGCTATATTAGGCTCCAAGGGCCAAAACTTTTGGTGGGTCGCGCCAGGTTACAACCAAGCCGACATCGCCTTTCGGCGTTTCAAAGATAATTTAACTCCAGGTTCTTTTACGGCTATAGGTACGCCGTCGCCTAAAATTATTATGATTTCGGGGCCGACGATTTGGTTCAAATCGGCCGATAACCCCGACGCGCTCTACGGTGAAGACGTTTATGGAGCCGTTATCGATGAGGCGTCGCGTATCAGCGAATCATCGTGGATCGCGGTGCGCTCGACCCTTACCGCAACGCGCGGGCCGTGCCGAATGATCGGCAACGTCGTCGGGCGTAAAAATTGGTTCTTCCGTATGTGTCGCCGCGCCGAAAACGGCGAATTAAACAACGTTTATTGGGATCGAATCACCGCCGACGACGCGGTAGCCGCTGGAATCCTCGACCGCGAGGAAATCGACGACGCGCACGGCGCGATGAGCGAGGCTCAATTTCGGCAACTCTATTACGCCGAAGCCGTTGACGATACGGGCAATCCGTTCGGCAGTGAACACATTCGGTTATGTACGGTAAATAATCTCTCTCAGGCCCCCATCGCGGCGTGGGGCATAGACGTGGCCCGCAGCGTCGATTATTTCGTTATCGTCGGCCTTGACGCCGATGGCAACGTTAGCGCGTTTCATCGCTGGCGCGGCAAGCCTTGGCAAGAATCAATACGCGATACGGGAGTTATAGTCGGGTCCGGTGAGGCCCTAGTTGATTCGACCGGCGTCGGCGACCCGGTGTTAGAGGCCCTTCAGCGAAACTGCCCCGGAACCTACCGGGGCTTCAAGTTTTCGTCATCGTCGAAACAGGCCCTAATGGAGCGCCTCGCCGTCGGAATTCAACAGCACGAAATTACGTTCCCTAACGGCGTAATTACTAACGAGTTGCACTCGTTCGAGTATATTCAATCGGCGACCGGGATTCGCTATTCCGCGCCGTCGGGCGAACACGATGACTGCGTAATGGCATTGGCGCTGGCTTGGAAGCAACTCTCCAAAGCTCCCACGCCGAGTTTCATTCAAGCCGCGCACAGTTGGCGACCGCCGTTTTCGTTACCCATTTTTCGCCGCTAAGGAAAGAAATTTTCATGACCGAAGTCGCAAAACTCAATGTCGCCAGTAAGGAAAACTCCCTTAATCAAGAGCTTATTGGCGAATTAGAATCTTTGCTGAAGCGGGCCAAAAATGGCGAGTTTACGGCGATGACGGGAGTTATCTTCCGTTATGACAATTCGTTTATGACGTTTGAAACGGCGGGTACCCCAACCCTACAGTGCGTCGGAGCGTTGGCCATATTACAACACGACGTAATTAATAATTCTCGAATTACGATGCCCGTCGCCGACGAAACGAATTAAATAATAAACTTATGTTCCGCAAAATCACCGACATCATGGAGTTCCCGGATTGGGCCGGGAAAGACTCGCGTTGGCGTCGCCTCGATATTTATGATAAACTTCTCGACGGAACGTTTTACGATCATCTGCCGTACGCATTTTACGACGAAGTAGAAGTCGGAACCGGGAATAGAATTCCACTCGAACGCCGTCGGCCCTCGGCGCAATACCGCCTGCCGCGTTACATCGCCCGTTGGGCCGCGCGTAAACTCTTCGCTGGACGCCATATCCCCAAGGTCCGCAGTCGGGATAAATCCGACGAAGAAAAGATTACGAAACTATTGTCGTCGATTCGGCTTTGGCCAACGATGTTTGAGGCTGCTTATCGCGGTAGTGTCGGCAGCGTAGCCGTTACTTTTCGCGTCGATGAGGATAAAGTCGGCCTTAAAGTTTGGCGCGCAGTTTGGTGTTCGCCGGTTTTCGACGATTTCGGAAACTTAACCCAACTTCGTGTTCATTATTGCACATCCGGCGCGGCCCTGAGATCAATCGGCCTTAGTGTCGCTGAAACTAATAAGAATTATTGGTTCATTAGGGATTATAACCTTAACGAAGAGATTACTTATCAGCCGATTTTAGATAACGAGTGGAATCCGGTCAAAGGCTTTAGGGAACCGGAGCAAGAACTACTTCCGGTTGTAACTATCCAACATAATTTGGGGTTCGTGCCGGGGGTCTGGATCGCTAATCCCGGCGGCACTCAACCCCCCGATGGCCAATCCCTTTGGGAAGACGCTATCCCAAACACCATCGAATTAGATTACATCTTATCTCAAGCGGCCCGTGGGGCGCGTTATAATTGCGCGCCCCAACTCGTAACGCAGGGCCGGATTATAAATCTTGACGGAAACTCGAATTTAACTCGCTCGCCTATTGATTATTTGGCCTTTGCAGCCGCCGAGCGCGGTGAAAACGGGGCGACAATCGGTGGCGGCGACGCCAAACTCTTGGAAATGACCGGCAAAGGCACCGAAGCCGCGTTGGCCATAGCCGAAATCTTAAAGAAATACGCGCTTGAACAAGTCGGCGTCGTCCAAAAAGACCCCGGCGAACTTCCGGGGCCGCTTTCGGGCCGCGCGATGGAATATCTTGACCAAGACGCGCATGACACCGCTATGCAATGGCGATCAACCTACGGCGAAGGCGGGGCCGTTCCGCTTTTAGCGAAGATTTTACGGGTTTTGGACCCCGACATCGACGTTAAGGGGCTTTGGCTTCAGTGGCCCCGGATTTATCAGCCGACGCCGGGCGATTTACAGTCTATTGCACAGGCGTTAGAGATTATTTCCAAGCCGTCGGCGGTGCCGGGCGCGAAACCGGACCCCGAAGACGGAAGCGTCCCAACCCTCGCGCCGTTACTCGATCCCGAAACCGCCAGTGCTTATCTTAAGGCCAACCTCGACCTTGGGATCATTGAGGACGACGACGGCGGCGGCGGAATTCGCCCGAGCGGCGATGTACCAAACGCTAACGAATCCGCCGACAAAGACGGCGTAATGGGCGTAAACGGGCCGTTTTGGCGCGTTTATCCGCCGATCCGTGTCGGCAACAAAGTAGGACCCTAATCTATGGCAAAGATGAAAACTCCGTTATCGAAAGCTCCATTACCAACCCCAACCCGCGAATCGAGCGTATCGGTTCGTAAGATTTCTAACGGCTTCATCGTCTCGCAAACCAAATTTACCAAAACTGGTTGTAGCACTACTGAAAAGTTTTGCGCGACTAATCCTTTAACCAAAAAGTAAGAATAAAATTCCGTTATGACCGAAATTTACGAACCGTCGGGATTGCCTATCGCCGAATTCGTATTTATTTCGACGAATGTCGTCCGCGACGGGCCGCCGCTGCCGTTTAGGTCTTGGCGCACCGACGGAGCCATTTTGGCGTTCTTGCACTCCAAAGGCGTTAGCGCAGACGTGTTCGTTAATTGGGTTAGAGCCAGAGTTCGGCCCGGAAGCGGAATAAGAAAACCAACTTATGCCCCAAAATCCGGCTACTGGATTTACTATTACGGCGAGCCGCCGTCTGACCGCGCTATAAAGGAATTAAGCTCCTAATGGCCGTTATCAAATTCCCGAACCCCGATTTCGAAGTTGCCCGCAAGGCGTTTACTGAAATCGAGCTTCCGATGCCGCCGATGGGCGGTAAATGTTGGGTTCTGGCTAAAAAGGGCCAATTCCTACTTCAGCGCGGCCCCGGAATGTTAGTCACCGTTAACTGCACTCACGCGGGTAGCGGAACTTTGGAGATTTTCGACGGTATTCCCGACGACGAGGGATTATTCTCCGAAAGAAAATTAGTGTTTAAGGATAAGGGCGAAGTTAAGGTTCCGGGTATTCGGGCCTCTGAAGATGATAAAAATTTTGGCCTCCGTAACGGTCGGAGCCTTAAGCGCGCCAATCCGGTGGTCATGGGCGCGTGGATGTCTAACGCGGGCTTCTTTCACGGCTTAACCATAAGACACCTTGGGGGCCAGAGCGGCGTCCCCGCCGTGGCCGCTATCGTTTGGATGCCCTACCGGGGCCAACTCTAAGGCTAATTTCGATGCCTACGGATAATACATCCTCTTCCGAACACGAAGTCCACGAAACTCTTAGCGTCGATATTTATTACCCCAATCATCCGCCGCGCACCGAAAGCGAATTATTCCGTAAAACCAAAACTTATTTGATTAACGAAAAAGATACGCCGTGTTGGGTTTGCGGCACAAAACTCAACCGCGAAGTCCATCACTTTCATGTCGAATGGGCCGACGCGGACGGCGTTGATTGGGATAAGATGCGGAAGTTGCACCCGGATTTCAACTGGGGTAACTTCAAATCGCCCGGCGATTTCGTCGATAGCGCTTATAATATGATGGTTTTGTGCGCGGATCACCACCGGCACAAAGATCACGGCATACATATGTTACCGTATCCGATTTGGATAATGCAGGCGATTTGTAATAGTAGCTTCGTGTTCGCGCCAAAGGATAAATAACCCTCTTATGGGCGAGGGGCCGTCAGGCCCCGAAGCTCGCACTAAGGAAGCCAAACGATTCCGCAGCGTTTGCGGGCAAGTTACGGGCCGTGCGGCGGGTAAGGAGGGGCCGCGCTTGCGGCCCCTGAATGCCCCTTGCGAGCGGAGCGAAGTCAGCGAGGGGCGCAGCCCCGAGCGGGGACGAGCGGAGCGAGAGAAAATAACTCCACGCTCCAAATTCTGGAGTTCTTCCCATTTTCGAAGTTAACGCCAAAGACATCTACGCCATTGCAAACCCCGGCTCCCTAACCCGCGTAGCGCAATTAGGAGCTTCTGGTTGGTGGCGAGTTTCCCGCCGCGACGCCGAGTTCTACTCGATTTTAATAACTTCTGCTGGCGCGTGGGGAAAGATTTGGGTCTATAACGGTAAGGGCCGATTATTATTTCATATGCCGTCGGCGTTTACGGGTTCGTTTGTTATGTCCGCTCATGCCGAAGGCGGAATCATCGTACATCTTCAATCGACCTCAGCGGCTCCGGCGATTAGTATTAATCTCCGCGAAAAAGATATGGAAATTATTTAAGGATTTTCTCTAATGGCAAAGAAGTGGATCAAAGGCGCTATCAAACACCCTGGAGCGCTTCGCGCCGCCGCGAAGAAACACGGAGCCATTAAGAAATCCGGTAAAATCAATTTAACCAAGATGCAGAAAATCGCCGATAAATCCGATTCGACTAAACTTAAGCGTCGGGTCGCTTTGGCGAAAACTCTTAAGAAAATGCATCATTAATTAATTAATTAATTAATTCCCCCCATTTTCCTCAAAACCCCAAGTTATTTATGTCCAAAACTCAAGTTCCTTCGCCTATCGCCGGTTCCATTAGCCAAATCCACATTGGCGATGGTGAAAGGGTTTCCTCCGGTGAACGCATCGGCGAAATCGAACTAATGAAAACGATGTTTTCTATCGAGGCCAACGCCGACGGAATTATTACTTGGAAATTACCTTTGGGTTCCGTCGTCGCCGAGGACGAGATCATCGCCGAAATAGAAGATTAATTAGGGAATTGAATTAAATGTCTACGGGTTCTGTAGTTCCCTTTACGCCGACGCAGCCGACGCAAGTTGTTTCGGTTTCGACAGCTAGTCAACCAATCACGTTTAATCCTTGCGATGCAGTCCTAATCTATAATGCCGCGACGACAGTCATATTTGTTGCTATTGGGACGAATCAAGATGCACCAACGGCAACGGCTGCCGCTGTAGGTACACCTGGTTCTATGCCAATTCCTGCCGGGAGTTTGGTTCTCCTAGGAACTCCCGGCATTACAGGTGGTAATTCGCTAGAATCATACGCGATTACAAAAATTGCTGTTATTGCAGGGTCGTCTTCAGGGGATGTTTATATTACTCCTGGCGTCGGAACGCAGCACTAATTTAACTTCAACTTTAACTATAGGATAAAACTCTCATGGCTGAAGGTGATAACGCAACTACTACCGATACCACAAAATCTGGTAATGCCGCCGAAAATCATCGTGTAAATATTCATATTTCTACCGATAATCACGATAAGGGTAAAACCAATTCAGGCGATGACAATAACGGTTCTGGTAATAAACCTACTTCCGCCGCTGAACTTCGGGCCGAATTAGCCGCCGAGCGCGTTGCGCGCCGCACCGAAGGCGAAAGATTAACCGGTGAGGTTACGGAACTTAAAACCAAATTAGAGAAATTAGCCTCCGAGGCCGAGAACAAAACTCAGGCCGAAGTTAATAAGATTAAGGCACAAACGGATAAGCTCGCTGCCAAAATCATCGATGCAACGATTAAGGCCGCTGCTGCCGCTGCGGGGCTTTCTGATCCTGACCTTCTTGGCCATAGCTTTTTCGATCGCAGCAGCATCAAAGTCGATGACGATGGCAACGTCACGGGCGTTGACGAGATGTTCAATTCGGTTAAAGAGAAAAAGCCCGAGTGGTTTAAGGCGGGAAATACTAATACTAACGATAATAATAAACCCGCGCCGAAGACTGGCGCTCCGTCGCCGACTGGTAATACTTCTGCGGCTCCTACCAATGTCAAAGACATGAAGCCCGAAGAGTACGCGGCTTATAAAAATTCTTTCTTGCGTAAACTCAGAACTGCTGGCTGAGTATTAATTAACTTATTTCCAGCAAACAACGAAACCAAAGGCTAGGCGTTGGAAGCGCCGAATAGAGCCTAATTTTATGGAGTCCTTCTGCAATGGCTAATTTTGACACGCTGCCTGCTGATCTTCAGGCTATGGTGCAGACGGGCATGTTGGAACGCGAATTCGAGGAAGGGCTCGATTCTATTCTGGCGTACCGTCGGCTTTCTTTAGAGGAAACCGTGCCGAACCGTATTGGTGAAACTCTCACCCGTACCCGTACTGGCCGTAAGACGCCTAATACTACGGCGTTTAATCCCGCTAGTAATACTGGCCTCGATAACGGCATGACGCCTTCTGACGCCACTTTGGAGCAGTATCTTTTCTCGATGTTCCAGTATGGCGATACCACCGATGTCGATATCCTCGGCGATTTGGTTTCGATTGGTAATAACCTTATTCGTGTCGCGCGCAACAACGGCGTCCAGGCCGCGCAGTCGCTCGAACGCATCGCTCGTAAGAAGGTCTTTTCGGCCTATCTTGGTGGCAACACTTATGTTCGTACCGATCTTGGCGCGTCTACGACTACTACCTGTCACGTCAACGACATTCGTGGCTTTAGCACCGTATTAGTCAACGGCGTCCCGACCCCGATTTCGGGCACGAATACCATTTCCGTTGTTGAAACTAGCGTTTCGGGCGGTGTAAACCAAACTCTTACGGTATCGGCGGCCACCGCCGATGCGACTAATAATTCGTCCACTCCCGATGGCATTAGCGGTACTCTTACGTTTGCGACCGCTACTGCCCCGGTTAACGGCGATGCGTTGGTCGCGGCAAACGCGCCGCAGGTAATTCGGCCCAATAGCCATATTACCACCGCGCAGATGAGCGGCCAAGACCTTTTGACGTTGGGTTATCTTCTCGACGCGCAGACTATTCTTCGAAACAACGGCGTCCCGACTATGCCGGATGGAACCTATCATGTCATACTGGATAATCAGTCCGAGCGCCAGCTTTGGGCCGATCAGGACTTCAAGATTTTCTTCGCGGGCCGAATTCAGTCTAACGAGTACAAATCTGGGCAGATTTATTCGCTCTTGGGTTTGACGATTATTCCGACGACCGAATCTTACGTACAGGCTCCGTCAACTGGTGCTACTGGCGCTGCCCAAGTCCAGACCACTATTCGTCGCGTTTTGGTGGCTGGTGCCGAGTCGCTGATTCAGGGCAATTTCCAGGGTCTTGAAAACTGGCTCGCTCGTCAGGGCGTTGAGGCTATTGCCGACGTTCGCGTTGTTAATAACATCGCCCATGTCTTCCGTCCGCCTCTTGACCGCTTGCAGCAGTTCATGTCGCTTTCGTGGACGTGGATCGGCGACTTTGCGGTTCCGACGGACCTCACGGCGACGACTTCGATTATTCCCACCGCGTCGAACGCCTTATTCAAGCGGTGCGTTATCATCGAAACCGCTGGTTAATAACGGCGGGAACTTCTTCCCTTTCCTAAATTCCCTTTAAGGAGTTTTAACTATGCGTAAACCTGCTAAGTCTATGGCCCAGGACCTTCGGGGTCAGTCGCCGGGTGGCCGTGGCGGCGATAACGTCACTGTCGAAAAGCAGCGTGGATTGTCCCCGCGTGATATGGTTCTCCCGGGCGAAGGCGGCGTCGAATCCCCGCCCGGTAATCCGCCTTCTGCTACCGCTAAGCGTTATGCCGCAGCTACTGGTAAGCTCTTTGGCGGTGGCGGCGAGTAATTTTGATGAAGGGTCGTGGAACGATCAAGAATCTTGGACCGGGGAAAACCACCGTTGCGACTATGGGTGATAAGCCGCGCGATTGGTTTGTCCCCGGTTGGGATTCTAAACCGGGTGCGCTTCAGCACAGCGACCGCATGATGGAGCGCATCGAAATGGGCCAGAAAATGACGCCGCCGGGTCGGGCGACTTTAATTCCCTCTCGGCGTAAATAGGAGTTAATTCGATGCCTCTTCCGTATCAGGGTCGCACGTCGGGCGGATATGATTATCGCTCTCCGACGCTGATCCCGAATTTCTATATGTCTAACCTCAAGGACGGCGTTACGTCGAATTTGTCCCCCGCTGAATTTGTCGCCGAAAATCCGCGCGGCGATGCGAGTGCGACTGCGACTATCGGCGGCACTATTACGGCGGGTGATATTATCACCTTGACTCTGACGCAGGCCCAATTACCTAATGGCAGCATTAGCGCCAGCTATACAGTTCAAACTGGTGATACTTTAACCCGCATCGCGGCGCAATTAGCCGTCGCAATGGATACGGCGCTTAAAACCGCCGGTGTATTAGGTACTATTTGGTCTGGATCGACTAATACGGTCTTTAAGATCAACTGGAACGGGCCGTTCGGTAATTTCGGGGTGCTTTCTTACACGCTTTCGGGCGGCGCTACTGAAACGGTTACGCTCGCGCCGACTTCGGGTCAGTTATCGGGCGGCTCCGGCCCGGTTATCTGTGCCAACAACTTCGATTACAGCTACGGCGGTTCAACTATGTCGTTTTATTATGGCAAAGTTTACTTTATTTCGAACCCGCTCCTGACGCAGTTCGTCAATTTTGATATGCCAATGATTTAAGGTCAAAACTCATGCCCGAATTAATCCACCCCGGCCCGAAAGGGATTTCCTCTAAAACGGTTAAGGCTACGGCCAAATCTAATCCCGTTACGGATAAACCTTCGGCCCCTGTCGTAAAACATGCGGTTGCCTACGTCGTTAGGAAAAACTTTTCAATGCACGTTCACGGGGCGTTGTTAAGTTTCATCGGCGGCCAGATTATTCAGGATGTGGTTTTGGCGGCGGAGTTAGTCGCCGCCAATGCCCCTGTTATCGAGGTCGAAGACGCCGACGACGTTATTCGCTGCCCCCATTGTTATCGGAACTTTACCGTCGAACAGGCCGTTAGTGGAGAATTATAATGGCTGAGAAACCGGGCGTAAAAGCCGATCATAAAAAACTTATGGCGCAACATCAGACCTTGATGAAGCAACATAAGGTTATTGAACAGAAGTTGAATAAAATTGGGAAACAGATCGCTGGTTTGAAGAAGAAGTAATTATTATGGCGCTCACGTTTCAGCAGAAGTCCGCTATTCGGCGACATTTGGATTATCCGGTTGTGGGATTAATTCAACAGTCTGCCGCTGGTGGAAGTGTTGCGTCGGCTTTTTCGGGTTATCGGTTCTTTCAGACTTATGGTCGTCTTGAATGGAAGATGAATAACCTTAATCCTGATGAAGAAGCGCGCCTTGTTGGCAAAGCCTATGGCGCTGTGGCTTTCATCGGTCTTCAACCCACCGCAGGCGATCAAGTCTCGATTACGTTTTCGGGCGGCAATTTAACTTCTCCCCAAACTATTACCGCGACGATGCCGAGTTATAGCGTTGGCACCGATGGCCTCACGGTTTTCGGTGCGGCGCTGGTTTCGGCGGCGTTGCAGAATTCGGCGCTCCGAGATGCTGATATCATAGGTATTACGCCCTATGGTACCGGACCTTTTAATCAGAATCAAATTCCACTGGCCGAAGTCGCGTTTATTTCGCCAGTGACCTTTAGTTTAACTAACCCGACAGGTACTGGCGTCGTCGTGCCACAAATAACCGCGAGCGGGAGTTTATTAACTCCTACTGCTACGGTTGATGGAACTAATACCGTTTACGGCTATATCCCTATCCTCGATGCGCTTGAAACTGCTTATGCTGATGCGTCGCCAAATTTGGACACTATCGCCGCAGGCCCGTGGAAGGCCCGCGATAACGAAATCGGGCAGCGCCTTTCGCTTTATCGGAATTGGCAAATTCGGCTTTCGCGCTTTTTAGAAATCCCCCTCTACATTGGTCCCGGTACATCTAATCAGCGCCCGGATTACGCCACCACGATGCGGTATTATTAATGACCAATGTTAATTTAATTCAGTCGAGGATTAATAAGGGGTTTAATAAAGCCGCAACGATTTTGGGCGATAGTTATAATTGGTATCGCCCAAACGGCATTACCAATCCTATTGTTACCGCCAATTCCCTAGGTACACTTTCGGCGCAGTTTGCAAGCGACAAGGCCCTGATGTTTACTCAACCGGCGCTTTATCGTAACGCCGATACGTGGTACGGATTTACTAGCAATATGGCCGGAATGCTCCCCGGTGATTATCTTGTAGGTCATTTAGGCACGATTTTCGTTACTGATATTGAGCGTTTTGTTTCCTTACATTGTGTTTGGTGCAATAGAGTTGTTACTATTGGCCGCGCCAATGATAGCGTAGCGGCAGGAGCGCCAGGGGGTTATTCAGGCGAAGCTATTGCCGATACACAAACGACGGTTATTTCTTCGTGGCCAATGTCTTTGCGCGTTCCAGGTAATTCGATGAAATCCCGGAACCCTAAGATGGACCTTCCGAGTGATTCGTTGGAACAATTCTACCTCGGCCTTTTGCCTCCGTCCGTTCCGGTTAATATCAACTGGAATGACGTTGTTACTGACGATCTTGGCTCGCGCTATGCGGTTAATGGTGTTGAAATTACGCCGATGGGGACGAGATTAACTCTTGAACGTTGGCCCGCGAGTTAAATCATGGCCGATACGTCTGATGTCGAAAACGCAATAGTTAATTTACTTGCAGCGAGTTTTTACCCCAACGGAACGGGAAATCCGTCGGTAGTTGGTAATACCGTTAACGTTATGCGCGGTTGGCCGACTGAGGCGGATATATCTCAAGCCCAAAAGAATAGTATAGTTCTGGTCCGCGTTTTCGCTGTGGGTGGTTTTTCGCGCGACGCGACCAGATATAATCGTTTGTGGCTAGACGCGCCGGCAACGGCATCGACGCTTATTGCAACGCTCGTCGGTTATACCATTACCTTTTCCGGTACGCCCGCCGTTGGGCAATTTGTCGGAATTACGTCTAATAATATCGGCTATAGTTACGCGGTGGCGTTGGGAGATACGTTATCGTCGATTGCGGCAAGTTTCGCGGCGGCGATACCGGGGGCGACTTCGGTCGGCGCGGTGTTGACGTTGCCGATTTTGGGCGCTAAGCCCACGGTTGATGTTCAAGTCTCGGGCGATTCCTCTATCGAGGCCGCGCGAGTAAATCAAATATTCAACGTCGCCTCTTGGTCGCCAACGCCGGCGATTCGTGATTCGGTTATGTCGTTAGAACTTGCGGCATTAAGCTATAATTATCGTTTCACGCTTTCGGATTCGGTGTCGTCGATTGCGACGTTGATGGATATTGACGCTACTGGCCCGGAAGATGTTCCGTCGCGCGCTCAGGTTTGGCGGCGCGATTTGCGCTTAACTATTGATTTTCCGGTTCCCTACGTTTTATCCTTCTCGCCGCTTACTGTCGGCATTGTCGAAATTACGCCGACGAATGCGACGGCGGTTACGACGTATATTACTTAAATAAAACTCTAATTCGGAGCTTACGCCAATGCCGATTGTTCCGGCGAATTCGCTTAACACGACGGCTCTTACCGTCCCGAATCTTTACGTTCAAATTATTCCGCCGCAGGCCGCGCTTAATGGCGTTCCGTCGAATATCATTGGCGTTGTTGGTGCGGCCTCTTGGGGGCCGCTGAATACGCCGACGGTGTTTGGTTCATACGCCGAGTATAATAGCATCTACGGCCCCGTGTTGAATTTAACTTACGATATGGGAACTGCCGTTGCGTTAGCGTCGCAGCAGGGCGCGACGAGTTTCGTCGGTGTTCGCGTTAGCGATGGAACGGATGTAAAAGCCTCTTACGTCCAGGGCACTCCTACGGCGGATATAACTTATGACGCGCTTTATTCCGGCACTGTAGGAAATTCCATTCAAGTTACGATTTCAAACGGCGGTTCAACGTCGTCGTTTAACGTTCAAGTTTCGTGGCCCGGCGTTGCGACGGAATTGTTTACTAATATTACGGGTTCGGGCGCGGCGTTTTGGACGAATTTGGCGAACGCCATCAACAATGGCCAAGGCCCGCTTCGTGGTCCGTCGAGGCTTATTACGGCCACGGCTGGCACCGGCACGGACGCGCCGACCGTTGGCAGCGTAACACTTGCGGGCGGCACCAACGGAACGACTACTATTACGTCCGCGATTATTGTCGGCACCGACGGAACGACTCCGACGGGCATGTACACGCTTCGGGGCCAGAATTCGTCGCTGCTGGTACTCGCCGATCTTACCGACAGCACTCAATGGACGGTCATCGATTCGTTCTGCAAATCCGAAGGCACTTACGGCGTTGTTGCACTTGCTGCTGGCGAAACGATTGCTGCGGCTGTTACGGCAGTTCAAACTGCCGGAGTTGACGATCCATGGCTGAAGATCATGCACGGTGATTGGCTCTATTGGTACGATCAAGTCAACGCGGTTACACGTTTGGTTTCGCCGCAGGGCGTTACGGCGGGAATTCTCGCCGCGCTCGATCCGAGTCAATCGTCGCTTAATAAGCAGCTTTCGGGCGTTATCGGTTCGCAACGGTTGGGTTTAGTTGGAACTACTCAGCTTAACGCTTATTCCGACGCCGATTTGTCTACGTTATTCACGGCTGGTATCGACGTGGTTACATGGCCCGCTCCCGGCGGACCCTATTGGACAGTCCGTGGCGGCATCAACTGTTCTCTTAACGCCGCCGAAAACGGTGATAACTATACCCGCTTAACCAACTATATCGCGGCGACGTTAGATTCTGGTATGGGTATTTTCATTGGCCAGAAGATTACGACGACTATGGACCAAGAGGCGCGGGCGACGATTAGTGGGTTTTTATCGACGTTGCAGCAGCAAGGTCTTTTAGGCTCACCGACTGATCCGCCACCTTATACCGTCGTAGGTGGTTTAGGTCCTAATACCCCTAATCCTCAATCCCGGACTTCTTTAGGGTATTATCAAATCAACGTCGCCGTGACGTATTCGCCGATTAATCGCTTCTTTATCGTTAATCTCCAGGGCGGTCAGACGGTGGTTACGTCGCAACCTTTGACGCCCACGGCGTAATAAATCCCAAATTTTACTTAAAATTCAATTTCGATAAAAGGTTATAGTTATGGCTGAGAATACGCCTCTTAATCAAACGTTTGGCGTAGGCCGCGACGTAACGGCGGTGGTTATTGCGCCCAACGGAACTCGGATCGACCTTACGGGCCAGATCGAAATTCAGTGGCGCGGTTTATACGAAACCGTTACCCACGAACCGATCAACTCTCCTACTCGGCGCCGTTATTTGCCGATGGGGCATGAGTTTACGTTAACTCTCGAACGGCGCGGCCCCGCGAATGAGAGTTTATTCTCTCTTATCGAACAGGGTTATTGGGCCGGCGGTTATCCTAACGGCACTCAAGACGGCGGCAGCATTTACGTTTATGTTTCGGAAATCGACGGCAGCGTTACGACTTATCAGGGCGTAAACGTCGCATTGTCGATGGACGAACGTATGCGCGCCTCGCAGCGCACGGCCATTACACAAACGATTAATGGTTTTGCGTCTACGTGGCAGGTAATTTAATTAGATAGGAAATTTGGATTATGTTGGAAACTGAAACGCAGAGGGTTTTGAAAGAGGCGAATCAGACCGAGACCTTGACCGATGCCGAGGGGCAGGAGATCGAGGTTCGACGGCTGAGTCGGCGCGAGCTTATGCGGTGCATGAGGATGTGGGGGCCGCCCTGCAACGTCGAAAGCTGGCTCGGAATGGCCATTATTGCGGCCAGCGTGAGGACCCTCGGGGGTAAGCCCTTGCCCCTCCCTGCCTCGCCAGAGGCCGTGGAAGCGGTCGCCGAGATGATGGGGCCAGCCGCCACCAAGGCCGTTGAAGACTGGTTTCAGGCCCAGGCCACCGAGATGGGCCTTGACTCGCTGCGGACAGACGCAAAAAACTAAGTGAAGAGCCAGACCTAATTGAAACGCTCTGGCTCGTCAAGAACAACGTACCTTACGATATCGCCTTCGCGTTAGATGAAGCTACGAGATTAGCCTATACGGTTATTTTGGCCCACTTCGAGGGCATGGAATTCGATTGGCACCGAATGACCTTTAAGGAAAGAGAGTAATCTTATGGCTAAGGTTTTTGGTGCAATGTCGGCTATTGATTTTGCCGTGCATTTTGCCGAAGTCGCGGCGAAATTAGAGACGGGTTTGACCGAGACTATGGATAAAGCCGCCGAAATCGTCCAAAAAGAAGCCAAAGAGATTTTGGGTAATTACCAAGAAGGTATTGGGCCTTTTGGATCGTGGCCCGAATTGGCGTCTTCAACGCAAAGCCAACGCGAAAATCAAGGCTTTAATCCTAACGAGCCGTTATTGCGTGATGGAACGTTAAGGAAGAATATCGAACGTTCGGCTGAGATGTTTGAGTCGCAAGTCGGCGTTCCCTCTAAACTCGTATCTCATAGTTACGATAAACGAACTGTTGATATTGGCGACGTTGCTATTTGGCAGGAGTTAGGGACTTCTGATGGTAAGATTCCGCCGAGGCCCTTTTTAGGCATCGCGGCGCTGAAAAAAGCCGATGAAGTCGAAGCAATTATTGGGGGCGGATTTTTACTAGAGTTATTGCCGCCAAAGAGAATAATCAAATAACTTTCTTATTCTTCGCTTTTCCCTATTGCGGCCCAAACGAGGCACATAATCCAGGCCAAGAAGGTCGCGCCGAAAAAGACGTTAATGAAGAATAACCAGAATCTTCCGCGCGTTTTATGCTCGTAAGCGATGATCGAGGGTAAGAGATATAAGCCGCCGAAGAGGATTACAGCGGCGAAAATTAAGAGTCCGTGGAAGAGGGTGACGGATTCTCCGGTGGAGAATCCAAAGATCACCGGGACGATGAGGCCAAGAAGAAAGATCAATAGGGCGATGGGGTTGGGCGGACTCGGCACCTTGTCCATATCTATATAAGTCGCGTATTTCATTATCTAATCCTCGGTTTTGAGTTCTTGAACAATCCTACAATAGCATCTCTTAGGTCATAGGTCAATGGCCGTTTCCGCATACAAAATAGCCGTTAGCATCCTCGCTGTTAACGGCGTCAGTAGTGTGCTTAAGATTATTTCCCGAGATGTGTTAGGATTAGGTAAAAATATTGATTCGATTAGCAAGAAATTCGGTAAGTGGCGCATTGGGGCTATTGGCGTCGGCACGGCTGTCGCGGGAATTGGTATAGCGGCGCTAGGGGCCGAATATCGATTAGCTAAAGTTGGGGATGAATTAATTCGGCAAGAGAGGTTATTACGGGCATCGGGTGCCGGAAAAAGTGAGACGCAGGCCGCAACCGCGCGCGCCGAAAGTATCGCACAACATACATTTGGGGTTACTCCGGCCGAAGCGTTAAGAGTTATCCGCGAAATGCGAACGGCGATTGGCACTACTCCCGCTGCGATGCAAGCGGCCCCTGAAGTTATGCGAATGGTCGCCGCACTTAATGCTTTTAATATGCCCGGATTTACTAATAAAACCGTTGAGTTAATTAAAGCCCTTGATCTTATGGGAGCGGGTCTAAAACACGGTCGGTTTAGTCCTACGGAATTCGCCAAATCGTTCCGTGCTTTAACGCAGATGGAAATTTTAGCCGGAGGTCTAATCCCACCTAATATTATGATGCGGTTCGCGCAATTAGGTGGTTTCGTCGGGCAGATTACCGGCAATCCGATTAAGTTCCTTCAGCAATCTTTTGCCATGCTGATGCAGCTTGGTACGCGCGCCGGTAGTGGTATGGCGCAGTTGATTAATCAACTCGTCGGCGGACAAGCGACTACCAAATCCGTTTTTGGCATGTTAAGTATGTATCATATACTTAAGCCGGGTGGGTTTAAGGATATATACGGGCACTTTTGGATTAAACCTGGTGGTTTAATCGGCTACAAGGAATTAACTAAAGAAGGCCCGTTAGCTTGGTTAACAAAGGTTTTATTACCTAAGTTACGCTCAGAAGGCGTCACTTCGCCTGCACAAATGGTACAGGCGATTTCGATGATTATTGGCTCTGTTAGGGCCGCGCGCGATGTTTACGCCATGTTGCTCCTGGCGTCGCATAAGTTATATGAGAGAGATATCGCTTTAACGCAGCGGGCGTTGGGTACGCATCCGTATCAACAGGCGTTTAAGACGCTTCATGGTTCGACTGCGGCATTTAGTGCGGCTTTAGCGGGATTGTTCCAAGTTCTTGGGGCTGCGATTGTTCCAACAGCGGTGAAATATATTAACGATATTACTAGGGCTATACTTCATTTAGAGAACTTGGCGGCGTCTCATCCCGCTACGACTACGAAGATTTTGAAAATTTTCATGGGCTTATCGGCGGCAATGGTAGCGATAGGCACAACGGCGGTAGTAGGGGCATTGATTACGTTAGTTGGTCCTACGGGGCTTATTGTCGGGTTAGCGTCGGCGATAATTGTTCTGGCCAATGCTTTTGGTAAAATGAAGCCGATGATTAATTTTATTGGCGACGTATGGGGACTAGGGACAAAGAAGAAACACGGCGGGTTTTGGAATTATTTACTATCGACGCCCTTAAGTGACGTTTTTCTTGGTCCAAAGGCTTGGCGAAATAACGTCCAATTTATGCCACGCAAGCCCACTCCGGCCGATTTTGGGATTCATTTAGCTGATTTCGGTATGGGTTTGGCCCGCGTTCCAACTGCTTCTGCCCATAACGATCCGTTTCACGGGAATGTCGTTAACGTTCATGTTACAAACGGTAGGGATTTGGCGGACGGCGTTACGAAGCATCAGGCGCAAGGTTTGCAAACTAATCCCTCGACGCCAGTGGGGCATAATCTACGGCGGGGATTTTTGCCCCCTGGTCTGCCCATGATGCCGTCGCCGGTGAGCTAATATGCCTATTAATCTTACTAACGGTGTTGCGCTCTTTGAGGGCATTTTAACTGGTGGTTCGCCGCCAGTTATTATTGGCGGCGTAGAATTATATAATTTGGAGGTTCCGGGCCAAATCCCGTGGGGCGGTCGTCAAATGATGGCCGTGCATAAACTTCCGGGCGGCGCGCGCGTTATCGACTCTATGGGCCGTGATGATACCGATTTATCGTGGGCTGGTTATTTAGAGGGTCCGACTGCGATTTCGCGGGCCTTAGAATTAGATTCACTTCGTATCTCTGGCGCTGAAGTCCAATTAACTTGGGATACACTTTCGTTTACGGTTGTCGTTAGCGAATTTATTTGTCATCATCATCGCCGGAATTGGGCACCCTATACAATTCGTTGCGTCGTGGTGGCCGATAATTCCGCGGCGTTTGTTGCGTATAATCAACCGCCGACTCTGTTATCATCGATTAATTCGGATTTGAATTCGGCGTTGAGTTCGTTGTTGCCGATTGCGTCTGAGGCGTCAACGGCGTTAGGCGTTGCTCAAACGGCGTTGAGTGTAGTTGGCGCAACGACTAAAGGCTCGTCGGCATATATCGGGGCTTTAAGTGATTTAGATACCGCGCAAGGAGTTTTGACTGGCGTTACTACGTCGTCGAATACGGGGTTACTGCCGTTTGTGGGTTCGACGTTAGGTATTTTAGGTCAATCAACGGCTGCGGGGGCTGTAGGTGCTATTCCGACTTTAGTTACCGAAGCGGGGAATCTTGCCGGGTCGCTTCAGCAAAACGGCTATACTTCTCGGGCCTACGTAAATCTTCAAACTTCGGTTTCGTAATTATGCAAACAGTTACAGTTACAAACGGGAATTTATTTCAACTCGCCGCGAAGTATCTTGGCGATGCGACTCAGTGGATTAGAATAGCTCAAGTCAACGGTTATACTGATCCGCAATTAGTTGGTACGGTTACGGTGACGTTGCCGACAGTTGATCTTACGGCTACGGGGGGCGCGCCACAGCAATGACTAGTGGCGTTAATACTGTTCCGTTGCCGCTGATTCCGCCGACGGAAAGTATAACTACATCGCCGACGCCGACCCTCGGCCCGACAGCGGGTTATGCCCGTTGGCCTAGGTTCGGTATCGAACTAAATGGCACTCCCGTTACATCCCCTATTGGCGTAAATATCACGACCAATAATTATTCGGAACCGTCGAGATTTGAAGCCACTATCGCGTTGACTAATACTGAAGCCGAAACGATAACAAATTTGCCGTCTATTTCGGTTCAAGTTTATGTCTCGCTCGATGGCTATTCGTCGCAGACGGTGTTCTACGGTTTGATCGATACCTTAGAGTACGATCCTATTGTCGGAATCCTTACGTTTTCGGGCCGCGATTTAGCCGGATTGTTTATGGATACCCCGACGCAACTCGCGGAGCAGAATTATACGTCTTCGCAAGTAGTAGAGAAATTCGTTCAGCAACAGTCAGCTTATGGCGTAAAGGGAGATATAACTCAGACCACGGGTTTAATCGGGCGTTATTATCAGCCTATGGATTATGACTTTCGGATTTGGGGCGGTAATACTTACCGGGCGACTAATGAGTGGGATTTTATGTTATTCCTCGCTCAACATGAAGGGTTTGATTTAAGAGTTGAGGGCCAGACGCTTTATTTCGGCCCGGCGACATCGGATACCGCCCCGGCTTATCAGATTGTCGTCGGAAACGATCAGGGCGTCGTCGCTACTAATGTCGAACGTTTACGTCTAGTTCGTTCGCTGACGCTGGCCAAAGATGTTAAAGTTACGGTTATGTCGTGGCAAAGTTTCGTTATGCGGCCCGTTGAGCGCAGCGTTCAATCGTCGCAACCCGGTTCGCCTTCGGGTGGTTATGGGCCGGTTCAGAACTATATCTTTAATAAACCGGATTTGACCCCTGAGCAAGCGTTAGCGACGGCCAAATCTTTACTTAAAGATATCACCGTTCGGGAACGTATCATCGAAGTCGATATGCCGGGGGAATTAACTCTCAATCCATCGAGCCGGGTTAACCTCAGTGGCACTAATACTTCGTGGGATCAGTTATATTACATCGACGAAATTACTCGCAGCTTAAGTTTCGGCGAAGGTTTTAAGCAACACTTGCGTTTGAAAAATCATTCTTCTGGTACGCAAACGACAGTGTTTTAATTCGAGGTCATTTATTATGCCAACGAAATCCAGGGCTCAACGGCGTTTGATGCTGGCGGTAGCGCATAATAAAAAGTTTGCCAAAAGAGCTGGTATTCCACAACGAGTTGGGAAAGAATTCGTCGCTGCCGATAAACGTAAAGCTCGGCGCAAGAAATGATAAAAACCTTCGGTCATAGAGGATTTGCTATGGGGGTTAAGTTTAAGCGTGATATTGAATTCTCCCTCAGAGATATTATCGGCATCGTCACTGTTGTTGTTGCTGTTATTGGAGGTTACGCACATTTTGAATCCGCGCTTGATTCGAGATTTACGGATTTGGCGAATATCCAATCGAAAACTAATGAGAAACTTTCAGCCGTAGTAGCGCGAGTTGATGATCTTACGACTTTAGTTGATGCTAAGTTGTTAAATATAACCGAGATGCCGCCATCGAATATGAGTTACGCGATGCCAAAATCCTACACCGTTAGCGACCCGCCGAAACCGACTAAAGTTTCTAAACGGTAATCTTATGGTTACGACTGAACTCTGGAACGCGATTAAAAGGATTTGCGAATCGTTAGTCGCAACCGTGCCGCAACCGAGGCGCGGGGTTGTTCAGAGCGTTAATCCCGCAACGATGCAAGCGCGGGTTTTGATTCAACCAGAGGGGTTATTATCGGGTTGGTTGCCTATAGCTGGAAGTGTTACTGGTAATGGATACGGGATTTTATTTGCCCCGCTTCCGGGTTCGCAAGTGCTGGTTATTCCAACGGATATGTTTGTGGAGGGTGCCGTTGTTGTCGCCTCGCATTGGTCGGTGCTGCAACCGCCCCCGAGTGGTTATGCCGCCGGAGAATATTGGCTAGTTAGCCAAACCGGCAGTTTTATTAAAATTAAAAACGACGGAACGATTGAAATAGAAGATCAATCTGGAACGTTGTTGACGTTTAATAATAACGGTACGGCGACACTTTCGGGTGATCTTAACGTAACAGGAACTATTACGGCGTTGTATAATACTCCTAATTCGGTTGGAGTTACGACGCATAAGCATAATCAGGGCGTTGATTCGCACGGTGATACCGAGCAACCCACCGATTCGCCGACACCTGGGACATAATCTCAATGGCTGACGCTTATCATCAATTCGGCAATGATTTAGTGCTTTCGGCGAGCGGAGATTTATTATTAGTAACCACTGCTCTCGACCAAACTAATCAGCGGCTTATGCGGCGGTTATTTACGAATTTGGGCGATTATATTTGGCACTTGAAATACGGCGCTGGATTACCGTCGCGGGTGGGCCGAAAAGCCAACGCTGCGGCGATTACGGCGATTATTCGCAGCCAAATCTTTCAAGAGGGTACGGTTAGCCGAAATCCTCAGCCAGTGATTAACGTTACGGTTGATACTTCGGGTTTAGTCATTTGTAATATCACCTATCAGGCCCTTAATACTCAAACTCCCACGACGTTATCTTTTACGCTGTAGGATAGATTATGGTAACGTTAACGATACAGAATTTTGATACATTAGTCGAGAACGAGGCGGCGGCTGCCCAAGCGGCGTCAACGCAACCGCTGAATTTCGACACTGGAAGTGTATTACGGGCGATATTTGAGGCCGATGCGTCACAGGCGTTATGGCTTCAGTATCTGGTTGTTTTGGTGTTGTCGGCCACGCGCTTGGCTACATCGAGCGGAAGCGATTGCGATACGTTTGGCGAAGATTTTGGCTTCACGCGATTGCCGGGTGTAACGGCGACGGGGAATGTTACTTTTAGCCGCTATAGTTCGACGCAAGCGGCGTTTATCCCGGTTTATATCTCGGCTTCGGGTTCGACCCCGGCATCGGGAACGCAAGTTTTAACTTCTGATCAAACACTCACTTTTAACGTCGTTGCTGATAGCACGAATCCGAATTACGTGGCGTCGCCCGTAGAGGGCTATAATATTTCGGCTGGCGTTTCGTCGATTTCAGTTCCCGTTCAGGCCGATGTCGCCGGTACAAGCGGGAATATTTTAGCGAATACATTAACGCTAATCGTCGGCGGCATCCCCGGAGTTGATAGTGTTACTAATCCATCGGCGTTTACTAACGGCGTCAATGAAGAATCTGACGCGGCCTTTAAAGCGAGATTCGTTAATTTCATTAACTCTCGCTCGCAGGCGACTGACGAAGCAGTGGGTTATGCTATTCAACAGATTCAGCAGGGTTTGACTTGGACTATAGAACCAAACCAAACGGCGAACGGGACTTATACTCCAGGTACGTTTGTTGTAACCGTCGATGACGGTACAGGCTCACCGCCGTCGTCGTTGATTACATCTGTTGCTACTGCGATACAGAACATTCGACCTATAGGCTCAACGGCTATAATTCAAGCGCCGACCAAAATTTCGGCCGACGTTACGCTTACGGTTACGGTTCCGACATCGCTAGTTTCGGCGACTGTTATTTCCGAAGTTACTGCGGCATTAACGACGTATATTGATAGTTTATCAGTGGGGCAGACTTTGGCTTATAGCCGAATTCCACAAGTCGCTTACGATGCCGATAGTAATATTTCTAACGTCACTAACGTTACTATTAACGGCGGGACATCGGATATAATTCCAACGACTTCCGAAGTCGTCCGCGCTGGAACGTTAGTTATTAACGTGGTGAATTCGTAATGGCGACGGGGGATATTAACGACTTTATCTTACGGATGAAAGCCGTTTTACCTAATGGTTGGTTTCCGTCTGAGAGTAATACGACTCAAGCTCCGGTTCTAACGGCGTTATTAAACGGCCCCGCGTGGGCACAAAGTTGGTTATATTCACTTATTGCTTATGCTAAAGATCAGACTAGAATTTCGAGCGCTACGGACGTTTGGCTTGATATTATCGCATTAGATTATTTCGGTAATAATCAAACTCGAAGCGCCGATACCAGCGATATTGCCTTTCCGTCGCGTCGGCCCGGCGAAACCGATAGTGTATTTAGGCAGAGAATACTTCGTAATTTGCTTTTGCCTAAAGCTACGCGCGGGTCGATGATTGCGGCAATAACGGCACTAACGGGAACGGCTCCAAAAGTTTTTGAACCCGGTTATGCTTATGATACCGGCGGTTATGGTGAGAATTATAATAAAACTTGGACCGGATTAGCATATAATTATGCCGGTGGTTATGGATCATTGGTCCTTCCGTTTCAGGCATTTATAACCGTATATCGGCCATTGACGCAAGGCATCCCGTTAGTTGGAGGTTATTACGGCGCCGGCTATCACGTCGGCGCTGGTGGCTACAACGTCGGCGCTATCGAATACGTCGATCAAGATATGATTTCGGCCCAGATTTCCGATAGTGATATTTACGCGCTCGTTGATGACGTGGCCCCTGTGGCTACGATCATGTGGACGGCGATAACAAACGCTTAACAAAGGATAACGACTTATGGATCGTGGTATCGTCTATCCGGGTTCTATTCCGCAAGATACTGATATTTTGGAGCTTAATCGGCGCGCAATGATTGCGTTGGGCTATTTGGCTCAGATGGCGTTAGGAACATCAACTGTTGTCGATGGCTTGGCTTGTACGCCAACGTCTCCGGCGACGTTAACCGTTAACGTCGGCTTAGGGTCGATTCTATCGCTCGAAGAAATCGACCCTAATAGTTATGGCTCGCTTTCGGCTGATACAAATGCCCTGGTTAAAATGGGCATTAATGCCGAGAGTTCGACGCCGTTTACTCTTACGGCTCCAACAACGAGTGGCGATAGTATTAATTATTTGATTGAAGCTACTTTTCAAGAGAGCGATGTTACTCCTGTAGTTTTGCCGTATTATAACGCGGCCAATCCGTCGCAGCCATATAGTGGACCGAATAATACCGGGGCCGCGCAGAATACGTTGCGGGAAGAAATCGTCGAGCTTCAGCTTAAGGCCGGTGCAGCGGCTCCGACCGGGACGCAAACGACCCCCGCAGTTGATACTGGTTGGGTAGGATTGTATGTTATTACCGTCAACTATGGCCAGACCCAAATCACATCCGGTGATATTACGACCCATAGCCAAGCGCCGTTTATCTTGACTAAAATTCCCCTCATATCTATTAGTTCTTATTTATGGACCGATACTGGTACGGCTAATGCTTATGCGGCTACTTTACGCCCGAACCTTTTGGCGCACGAATTAGGGTTAAGCATTAAAGTCAAAATCACGAATACTAATACTGGTCCGTCAACTTTTAACCCTGGTCCTGGTGCTGTTACTATTATTCGTCCTAACGGCGGCGGATTGCAACCGGGTGATCTTCCAGCGAGTGCGATTGCGACTTTCGTTTACGACGGGACTTATTATCAGCTTATTTCGGTTACGCAATATACGCCAGCCCCAGTTGTCGGTGGCACTAGCAATCTAGTTGGGAGTGCCAGCGGAACTACTCAAACGGCATCGTGGACTATTGATGAAATTATAGCAAAAACTGCTCTTGGCGGTCCGGCTTATATTGGTAGTAGCTTGACGTTTAATTTTAACGGCGCTACTACTGGCGCCGGCGGCATGGATACCGGCACGTTGTCCACGTCCGCCGCCACTGATCTAGCAATTTACGCGATTTATAATCCGACTACGGATACTTGGAATACCTTGGGTTATAACGAGGCAGCCGCCACGGCGACCCCCATTTATCCTGGCACCAACATGCCGGCCGGCTATACCGCATCGTGCCTGATTTGGGCCGGAGTTACTTCGTCAAGCGGCCTTGTTCAAAATTTTATTCAAAACGGAAGAAAAATTTTCACTGATGAGGTTCAAATAATTGGAGGGGCCGTAAACACCACCTACACGAGCCTTTCTCTTGGGTCAGTTGTCCCTCGATCCGCCATCGCGTGGTTTGTTGGCGCGGGTCTGACCGTGGCGAGCGCCTCTAATCTGTACTTATCACCCGCAGCATCTAATTCGCCGGGCTACTGCGTGATTTGGGGAAGCAACTCGATAGCCTTCGGCTACCTCCGCGTGGCCATCACGACAGCGCAGCAAACTTATTACGCTGTTTCATCGGGGTCGAATTGGAACATCGCCGTTGGCGGCTACGAAATCTAACGAGTCTTCCTCTAATTGATTTATGTCGAATATGCAAACCTAGGATGTGCTATGACACAATATGTTCAACTTTCGAGCGATACGACCAAGGTCGTGACATGGTACGCTGGCCCGCAGGCCATCACCTCGGATAAGCCCGGCTACGCCGAGATTGCGGATACCGACTCGCGCTACGTGGCGTGGCAGAATGTGCAGGCAGCAAATATAGCGTTCGCAAATGCTGTTAAAGCCGGTGTCAATATCACTAGCACAAGTGTAAGTGCCTTAAATGGGACTTATTCTTTAGGTTCACAAATGCGGAGCGATATAACAAGTGAGCAAGTTTATATTGCTACAACTGGGAAGTTTACCAACGGTAGTACAACCCGCGCTTGGCCAGATATTAACGGAAGTTTACATACATTTCCATCAACGGCGGAATTTACGGCCTTTGCTGAAGCAGTAGCGAGTTATTATGATTCACTTTTAGCCGCGTGGGATGAAGTAAATAGTTCTGGTAATCCGTGGGTCGCTCCGAGTCAACCGGCACCAATAGCGTAGAGATAAAATAATATGACAAATTTTATCAGCGTTGCACGAGATTTAATTAAAAGACACGAAGAATTAAGGTTAGAAGTTTACGATGACGCTAATGGCAATAAGATTAAACCCGGCGTAACCGTCGTTGGTCATCCGACGATTGGTTACGGAAGAGCGTTGGATGTAGATGGAATATCTGTCGTTGAAGCCGATTTGCTTTTATCGCATGGAATAAATACCGCACTTGATAATTGCACTAAAATTTACGGCCTAGCATTTAATAGTTTTTCTATCAATCGTCGCGCGGCGTTGATTGATATGTGTTATAATTTGGGTGAAAATGGCCTAAGAGAATTCGTAAATATGAACGCGGCGATTATGAAGGGCGATTGGATCGAGGCCGCCCGTCAGGCGTTGTTAAGCAAATGGGCTCGTCAAGTCGGTGAACGGGCGTCTAATGACGCCGATCTATTACGCATGGGCTAGTAATGTTTCCAGTAGATGAAGTAAGATTAAGGTTCTCGACTGAAAGTAATATCGAATCGCTAGTAATACGTTGGTTTACTCATTCGAGTTGGAGTCACGTTGATTTCGTGATGCCGAATGGAAAGTTATTGGGGGCGAGATTAAAGGGCGGCGTCGAGTTACGGCCCCCCGGTTATGCCAGATTTTCACGTTCGGTTGACGCGACTATTACTACACCTATTGCGGCACAAATTTATGAATTTGCTTTAGATCAAATTGGCAAGCCCTATGATTGGAAAGCAATCGTTGGTTTTGCTATTGATCGAAATTGGGAAGATAATAGTTCGTGGTTTTGTTCAGAATTAGTTGCGGCTGCGTGTAAGAAATGCGGGTTGATAATCGTGAATTCTTGTGCTAATGTAGATCGGATAACGCCTGGAGATTTGGCGTTGTCGCCGGTGATGCAGTTTCAATCAGTTAAGAATTTAACTTAGGAGAACATTATGGTCGATCCTAACAGCATTGCTAATGCGGTTTGTTCGTCGAGTGGTAAAGATATTTTCGTATGGGCTATGGGTTTGATCGGCGTGACTAATGTCGCCGCGTGGTCGAAGACCTTTATGGGTAAGATGCCGAAGCCCGTTCAACATGTTATTAATTTCGTTGCGCTTAATTGGCGGCAGATCGCCGTCGATTTGGGCGTACTGAAATCTTAACGGAGAAATTTTATGAAGAAGTTACTTGGAGTTTGCGTCGTTGCGTTGATATTGGGCGGTTGTGCCACGAATGGTTTGACCGTCGGGCAGAACGCAACGTTGTCGGCGTGTAATTCGATGACGACGCTACTGGATGGTTCTGCTACGACGCCGGGGTTGACGGCGCTCCGGAAAGAAAACAAATTATCGGCGGGGCAGATTAAGAGTGTTAATGTCGCTGTTGCCGCCGCGTCGCCAATTTGCTCTAATCCGTTGCCGACGAATAATTCGACGAATTTATCAATCGTGACGAATTCCGTAACCTCCTTACAGGCCGTTTTGGCGGCGTTAGGAGTTAAATAATGGCAACAACCGGAGTAAATTCAGTGGACCCAATTACGATTGGAATTGGTTTGGGATTGCAAATCGCGCAGAATCTTTACGCGCAATATGAAAAAGGCGTTTTGACGCAGCAGCAGATTTCAGACGCCTTTAAGAGTATGGCTAATGGATTTGATGCTGCCGTAGCCGCGTGGAACGCGGCGGGAAATACGGGGAATACGGGTAATTCGACTACGGCCCCGTAATTCGGAGTTGTGGGTAGGAAGAAGAGAATTTGACTAATATTTTCTTTCTCCTACCCACTCCCCGCGATGGTGATGATAGATGATCTGATCTTTCATCTCGCTGTGGAACGGTTGGTGTTTCCTTCCACCTTCGGCCCCAAAATGACGCGACCGCAACGGCCGTCATCGAAAATGGTCTTCATACAATAAGGAAGAAAATTAGGGCTTAAACCTTGGGTTAAGTTCCTTCTTCCTTGCGCTTGCGCGCCCCACCTTCTCTTGCCGTTGCCGACTCTGCATTTCGGCTAGACCTAACGGCATCACCTCCTTTCGACGTTGTTATAATCTTCTCCGCGTTCGAGTTGCTTTCGGCACGGAGGAATCCAAACTAATTTTGGAGATAGATTTGGCAATGATTTTAACCAAATGAACCAAGCGTAACCTGTAGCTGTTGTAGCGTTTTTGTCGAGGCGACCCTTGACCATTGGGACGCGCTCAACGAATTGAGCAAAAATCGTTGGCGGCGTAGAATTAAATAAACGCTCGAAACGACCTACACTTTCGAGGAATGTTGTGCGAGCCAGAATAGCTACGCCTCGATCGGCGATAGTTAAAGCTTTGTGAATAAACTTTTCGGCAAAATTGAACGGTGGGTTAGTTATTACCCAATCGTAATTTTTGTAATTAGATGTTAAGAAATTTCGCCGTTCATAACCGTATTTCTCGTTAACGTCGAAGGCGTCAACGGAATTGAAATAAGTTTGTAGAACTTTTGCCATGTGGCCGTCACCACAGGCCGGTTCTAAACAGGATTGGATATGAAAATTATCATATGGTATACCATATAATAATAGAGCGCGCGTAGCCCACGGCGGCGTTGGAAAATTGTCGTCGCTTAATATGGGTTCGTGGCGCTGCGACATGACGGCATGAGATGTGTTTTGCATGTTAATTCCTAGTTGATCTGATTCTCCGATAACCACGGAGTGTTGGTGAATTTGAATCTACTGTCATTGGCATTTAGCCACGCCCGGTCAATCGCGGCCTCGATGCCCTTAATGTAACAGAGGGGCTTATCGGCGTAGCAGTCGCGAGCCAGATAGTAGTAGCCGTTGCCGTCGTCGAATACGATGTCGAAGCCACCAGTGCGGGTGCTGATTATGGCGGCGATGTTATTTGGATTCGGCATTTTGGTTTCCCCATTCGTCGCAAAGGCGGACAAGCCATGATAGCACGGCCCCGATGATTGACGCCGGAAGCGTATTATTTCCGTCGTAAAAGGTCGGCGCTGGAACGCGCGCAATAGATTTAGCTAATGCCACAGGTTCGACGCCGTTTTGAAGCGCGATGGAAATAACCACGGCGGCGTCGTGAAGTATAAACGCCATACTGCTACCTGCTTTTGGGCCGACGATAAAAACTTCCATTGGGCGGCGCGTTTCTGGGTCGAAATTAGCCGTAGCGTGTACGGTTACGCCATTGATTTTGAGTTTGATGGTTTCGCCAGTTCGGCGATTGGGGAGAATTTTCCGTTGGGTTGACATTAGGTTAACTCCTATTCAAAGTCGAATACTTCGGTTATGAGTTGCGGAATGAACTCGTCGGGGTATTTGCCGCGCTTAAAGACACCGGCATCAACGCTGGTGTCGATGATGCGGTTGATGCGTTCCGATGGAACGAGGCGATAAAGGAATTGAGATAGAGTTTTGCGGGGAATTGGATGGCGCTTTTCAGGCGGCAGTGCGGCCCAAATTCGGTAACAATGATGGTGAAGATCGAGGATAATTTGATTATCGCCCTGTTGGTTCATGGCTTTGAAGATATCGGGGATTTTGGTCTCGATATCGAGTAGCCACTTTTTTGCGCGCTCGTAATCAGAGAGGGTGATAATTCGTTCGCATCTTTCGCTTGCGGCCGAAATCATGGCTAATTTGATTACGTAGAGACTGCGCCGCCCGTTGTAGTGTTGAAGGCGATGATGGGTTGGGACTGGTGGACAACTGTCGCGGTTCCATTGGTTAAGGGCCTCGAAGGCGTCGTCCGTCCAGGTGCAGGGGCCGTTAAGATTATAAATGTTGCGGAGCGGCAAGCGGAGAGATGTGTAGTCTTGGGTCCGGCTGCCGAGGATGTTTCCGGGTTCGGGTCGAGGCGCATAGACCATGATCAAGCGCGACGTAAAGCCCATGCCCCAAGCCTGTTCCGGCAGGAACGAGGCGAGGGCGTCGGGCTGCGTCCCGGCTAGGATCACCAAGCTCGGCCGTTCAACATGCCGATTATTTTTCCCGTCATCGGTCACTCTTTCTTCATCGTAAACGTCCGGGCAATCGAAAAGATAATTAATATTAGATAAGAAAGAAAAATCATACGTCGAGAAGAAGACGCCGAATTCCGGAACGGATACGAATAGGGGCGAATAGAACTCGCCCTTGGAATTAGGGATTATTTTTGCGGCGGTCATAAGGTGTTTGATTAATGAGGGCCGCGTGACGTTATCGGGGGCGAGACGGAAACTTTCGCCAAGGGAGATAACTAAATCTCTAAGAGGTTTAATGGCCTCGTTTTTACCTGATGCCGGGGGGCCGACAAGGAGGGTAAAGATATTAGGATAGATTTTGCCGCCCACGCCGATAGACCAGACTCGGCGCTCTAACACGGCTCCGATAGTCGTTATCGCCGACCAACGGCGGAATATCTCAGGGCTACGTAATTCGGATGTTAATTCCACGTAGCGTTCGATCCAATCAAATGCCACAACAACAGCCTTATTTAGAGTAGAGAGCGAAGTTGATTATTATAGTTTAACTTTACGTAATCCGTTAGGATTCTTTTCGGGGTGATAATTCCCCCAATTACGTCCGATTTTGGCTTCGCCGGGTACAGTAAAGGTGCGGTTGTTGTAGGTGAGTGGGATGTTGATTAGGTTGAGGGCTTTGTTGATGATGAGGTTATGATCGAGGTTTTCGTCGAATTGAAAGTATACGGCGTCGTGAAGTTGCGATAAGAGTTGGACTTCGGGCATGTACCGCCAGATGCGGAGCATGGCGAGATTAAGTCTGTCGGCAGTGGCCGATTGTGGCATAAAGGCTATGGCCGAGCGGATAACGTCGTCGTCTTTAGGTCGGCCAAAAAAATCTCTAGTTCGGCCGAAGACAGTAGTTAACCGCTGTTTGCGTTGGAGTTCGGCTGCGATCCAATGATGATATTTGTGGATGCCCTTAAAGGCCGAAAAGTAGCGGTCCTGAAAATCGACGGCCATTTTAACGGGGATTTTCAAATGAGTTGCCATCGAGCGCGGTGCAAGGCGATAGTTACTTCCGTGCCCAGCGCGCTTGCTTAAGTCACGATAGGACATATGGCGATAATAGGGCCGTTCAGCGATCTTTCGATCTTGTTTTGTGTCGCTGGTCCATCCTAATTCGGGCCAGATCATGCGCGAGACGGTGGTATGCAAATCTCCCGCTTCGCAAGCGTTGAGATATTTGTCGTCACCGAATAGAATCCAACAGAGCCAACCGACTTCGCGGCTTTCGGCTTGTTCTAGGTCAATGCCACAAAGGACTTTTCCTTCATCGGCGATGAAAATATGGCGCAGCGATTCGGTAATATTCTGTTGATTAAGGCCGGTGCCTAATAGCGATTTCGACGACGAGAAGCGGCCTGTAGTCGTTTTGGCGATGTTGTAAGAGGTTCTGATGCGCCAATCGGAGTCGATATCAGAAGTCAAAACCGAGAGTGATTTCGCGCGGTCGCGGTAAGCTAAAATGGCGTTGACGATTAGGCGCGCGTTGAAATAATTCCCAATACGTTCGAGAACGTCATGGTTCATCTGGCGCTTGGCTTGGCCCTTAACGGAGGTTATTATGGGTTCTATGCCAATGTGATTATAGAAGAAATCCATAAGCTGGTCGCGCGAGTTTGGGTTCAGTGGCTTGCCCCAAATAGCGCGCGCGATTTGTTGAATAATATCGTCGAGGCGCTTGAGTTCGGCTTCGAGGCGCAGGATTTGGCGTTCGTGTGCATTGCGGTCGATTTTGAAGCCGCGCAACATCATTTCCATCGCGGGCGCTTGAAGGGCGCGCTCAAAGCGATAGATCGGGCCGGATTGAGGTTCGAGTTCGATTAGGTTAGTTAAGATTTCAGATGTTGCTAACGCATCGAGGCCGTTGTAAAGGTTAATATCACCGACGGCGGAGTTAAGCGCATTTAAATCGACTAAAGGCATTGATCCCCCGGAGAAAATAGGAGTTGATTAGAGTTAATTTATTGTCGATTCGTCGTCGTCATCGCCGTCAAGATTGAAAACAGCGCCTAATTGGGGGCGCTCTCCGGTGATGGCTTCCATAGCGTCGTCGAAGGAGTTGTATTTGCCGGTTTTTACGTCGTTGAGGGCTTGGCGGACGTTGGCTAGGAAGTCGCGCATAGCTTCGGCGAGGTCGGGGTTATTATCCATTTGCGCTTGAACTTGAGGCGAAAATGAAACCATAACGTCGCCGGAAATTTTGCCCGGTTTCTTGTCGTCGTTGTTATTGGTCATTTATTTAGTTCCTTATGAATCTTGCTTCAAATCTTCGCCGCTGCCGTACCAAGTTTTCCACGCGCCAAGATCGGTGTAGATCGAACCTAAGAAGCCGAGCGCCTTCGGTAACTCGGGGTAAAGCGAATGTGATAATAGCATCGTGTCGTGTATGGCGTTGTGGACGATGATTTTGTGGCGAAGTAAAATAGATATGTCGTACATGCCGTTTTGGAAGATTTTGGGTATTGGCGAGGCGCAGGCCCGTTGGATTAATTTCCAGGCCGCGATTTCATCGCCCGGAGTGCGCCAATAGTTTAAGTCTTCGTTTTCGCGCGTCATAATGGGGATGACGATTGCGTTTTGGGCGTCGCGCGCGAAGCTAATGAGCGAAATTTGTTCGTTGAGGATGCGATTCATATAACCGGTCATGCGCTTGAGTTCGGCGCGGGTGTAGAGCGCGCGCCCGGATTCAATGTCTATGGCATAAGACTCGGCCTTTTGATCGAACCAATTTTCGATTTCACTCAAACTCGGCCGGGTTAAAATCCAGCGCGAGATTTTGCTGACGCCGTTATTTAATATATTTCGCGCGCGATTGAGATCGGCCTTGGCGGTGACGCGCAGCGAATATTGGCGTAATATTGCCGAGGGATGATAAGTCGCTATTAGCGGTATTCCCCATTTCGTGTCGTGTACGACGCCACGGAGTTCTCCAATGCCGGTGGTGTTGATCAATCCCCACATAGCGATATTGCCAAGAGCGATGATAAGTTTCGGTTGTGTAGTAGATATTAGTTCATGTAGAGTTTCGACATGATGACGTAGGTGGGGCTTAAGATATTTGACTGTAGTTCCGACGCGCAACGATGGAAGCGTCGTGTCGCCTTCGGAACGAGAGGTAAAGAAATCAAGTATGTTGTTGTTCGCCGGATGAGCGTTGAAGACGTTAGTTACGGTAATGCCGTTGATATCGCGCAGACGCGACCAATAGTTGATTAAATGGGGCGGAGTTGGGAATTTGACGCCGATTTCGGGCGCGAGTTTGGTTTCGGAAAGTAAACGCACTAGCTCGCGCCCGGCGGCTCCGACGAAGGGGTGTTTAGCGATGGCCTCTTCGTAGCCGTAGGCTTCGGCGACAAGTAATATGTTGGTGTTATTTGGCATCATTTATTTCGATTATTTCCCAATTTTTCTTTTTACAATAATCTCTTAGCCAGCGCATACTACGGCCTTTGGTGTAATATAAAATTGGAGCAGCAACGAGTATTACACCATAATCATTGGCTGTGATACCGGCACAGAAATGTGGCGCTGTAATTTGGTAAAGAATTTCTTCATCATTTCGTTCCATAATGCCACATAACCCACCAAGCGAAAACGGCTCCGGCTATAATAGCGATCCATACAGCGGCTTCTGGCCATGTTGCCATCATGGGTTTTCTCCTAATCGTTGTTTTGGTTAAAAGTTGGCTTTGTTTAAGTGACCGGCGATCACCCGCCTTCGCCGGTCGTTTCATGCGGTACGTTAAGGGGGAGACAGCGAAAACCCATTAACGTGCGGGCACGTAGGTTAAGAAAGTAAGAGGGGTTTAATCCTTGGGTTTATCCTTGGGTTTGGCCCCTCTTACCTTCAATTAGGCCGCGACGATGGACGTAACGTCGTTGTAGGTATCCTGACCGTCTTCGGAAGTACGTTGGGTTACGCCGAAGATGACGCGCGCGCCCGTAGTTTCGGGAATACGCTCGTCGGCGGTTCGGCCCGTGGTCTTGCCCAAAACGGCGTCGAGCATATCGGCCAGACGGTAACGCGACTGAGGCGTGATGTAATAATCACGCCGGAGTTCGCGGCGGCTGAGGTCGATAGAAGCGAGGTCGTTGTTGTGGTCGATAACGTCGTCCGTGGGCGACTCGGGAACGATCAGAAAGCGCACGAACGGAGTGCCCTTATTCTTGCTCATGGCGAATTCGTGACTACGGATTACGCCAAGATAATGCCCCGCCGGTAACGGCTTTGGGCGCTCGACTTCATCGGTATTGAAGCTAAGAAGGTCACGAAAGTTAACGTTCGACATATGGTTCTGTCCTTTGGTTAGGTGAGAAGGCCAAATGGCCGTTATTTAACTGCGGTGGTTTATGGCCGCAATTAAATCTGTGGGTTCCGGTTGGCCCCGGAGTGCGGCAAAAATTTCCGCGAGGCCAGTGGAAATATCGTATTCGCGTTTGAGATAAACCGAGTTTTTGGCGACGACGCCCTCAAACGGAACGGTAGAGATGCTACGTCTTACGTTTGCGCCGGAGCCGCTAGAGCGCATAACGTAAACGTCGTTGAAATATTTGCCCATCTGTGGCGATAGGGCGCGACCGATGGCCGAGGGATAACCGTCGGGTTGGGAAAAGACCACGGCGTTGCCGTCGGCGGTAGCTTCACGGGGCCGCGCTGCGACGCCCTGAGATTCGTCTACCCACGTAACGTGAGAGATAATTATAACGTTGCATTTGATAGACGAGTTAGAAAGCATTTCTAACAGGCGGCGAAGTTGGGCTTGGGCCGCGCCAACGTCGCGCTGATAATCGCGGCCTTCGTCGCGCGCGCCGAGGCGATTGTTAAGCGATTGCGAGAAGTAATAGACGTGATAAGCGAGGGTTGAGAAGCTGTCGAGGGATAGAACTACGTCGTTGCCCCAAGAGTCGGCGGGGCCGTAGTTGATTTCACCGTCGCGCCAATTATTTAATTGGTCTAAGACTTTCATCCAGGCACGGGCGTCTTTGGGGGCGAGTAAAGTTTCCGAATAGGATTTGCCGCCGACTTGGCGCGTGACGGTGCGGAGGGACATGGGAATGTCGAAGGGGATGTAACTCACGGCTTCGCGCAAGTCGATTTTCTTGTCGGCAATAATTTTGGCGTAGGGATAGCGCGGGTCGGTAAGTAGGCTACGGAGGGATTTGATGCCCTTATCGGTGTCGATGATGCGGAGCTTGTAACCGGCGGCGACCAAAGAGGCTTGCGCCCCGGTTTTGCCCGCGCCGCTTCGGCCAATTAGCATCATCTTCGCCGCGTCGTCGGAAGTATCGAGAAGATTTGGCAATGTAAATTTCCTTTGGGTTGGGGTTAGGTTATTTGAGCGTTACGGGATGGCCGAGTTTGATTGCTAATCGTTGTTCGTAAAGTTCGACTTCCTGTACCATGAATTTAACTAAGGATTCGATGTATTCGTCTCGGGTTATGAGGCCCTTTTCGATTAAGAGATGCGCTAGGGCCGCCGTGTCAATCATGGCCGAATTGACGCCGACGCGGAGCGATTTGGGGTCGGTCGCGGACTCGTTGGCGTCGGCAGGAAGATTCTCTGCTTCCATATCGAAACGAACGCCGGATTGCATAGCATGGGCCGCGTTAAGGTAACGTTGTCGTAAGTTATCGGTCATGGGTTTGATCCTTTTATCGGGTTTGGAGGGGGTCCCAAATTCGTTTGCTGAACATGGCTTCGAGATGTTTTTCCCGTAATTCGGGCGAGATGGAACAAATGCCGCGATAGGGACAACCGCCGTATAATCCGCAGGCGCTATCGTTTTGGGGCCAATAGTTATTTTTGGCGTAGTATTCCATCTGTTGAATAGTATAGATTAAATCATCTTTCCATTCGTCGAGTTGAGATCGAGTTCGTTGGATTAGGGCGCGCTGAAAGCGGCTAAACGTCACGGCGACTTGCGCCGCGTCGATGATGACGCCGGAGATAGGTTGGTTAAAGATTAGGATTCCGGCGAGCGAATAGAGCGAAACCTGATTGTCGGGGGTATAATTGGCGAAGTAACTTTCGCTTAGGGTTGATTTCGAGGTCTTTTTGTCCGTGACCCACGTCGCACCTTGAAATTCAACTACGCGGTCAAGATGGCCGCAAAGGATATAGGGTTCGTTCGTTAGGCGCGAGTTTAGGCCGAGTTCAAAGCGGAACGATAACTCGACGGCGGGTTTACCGTTAGCGAGAGTTATAGTCCGACATGGATCGTCGGCGAATTGATCGAGATACCAGACGATAGTTCGGATTAGAGTTTCGCGGGTTTTGATATTATGTTCGCTTTGCCAAGGCCGCTGTAGGGTTTCGTCCCAGGTTTGGGTTAAGGCGTGGCGAACGGCGGCGATGGTGGCGTCGGCGTGAGTAGAGCCTTTTATCCGCGCGTGGTCGTAGGCTTCAATGGCCGAGTGATAAATGAGGCCGAATTTCAGGTGCGCGTTTTCGGAATTGGAAACGTAGCCCATAAGTATTGAGTATTGATAGTAGCGCGGGCAGCGTTTGAAGGCTGAGAGAGAAGTAGAGTCCAAGCCGAGTTGGAGCGCGGGCAAATTTGGGCTGAATGATAGCCGTGGCGGGATGAAATTGTTGTTATTATCCGTCATTGTTGTCGAACCATTCTTGTTGCTTACAGGCGTCACATTTGAATTCAGAGAAATCAAGAGTATGGATAAATAGCGTAGAGGGTTTGTGGCATCGAGCACAAGTAACAGTAGCTAGAGTTGATGAAATTGTAGAATAGATATAGCCTAATGGTCTCTCCGCGTAGAAATCTCCTTCTCTGCCACAAAGTTTACCGATATAACCTACAGGTTTTATATTTCCGCGCATCTCGGTTACGGACAACGCTCGGGGATAAGTTGTCCATAAATTGGTTAATCCTGAAATGGCGCAAAATTTTACCCCATATTCTTCTTTGAGATACATACAATTATCGCAAGGGGGAAAGGTTATTGGCATTGAATTAGATTTCTACGTCGTCGCTCATGGCGAGGGCTTCGGCAACGGACGTTGGCGGCGTCTTGCGCTTGCGGCCCGGCTTGACTTGTTTGGCGTCGTTAAGGAATCGGCTTCTTTCGCGGCGATAGTATAATACTACGTCGCTGATGTCGGAGTTGGTTAAATCCAACGGCGGCGTGTTGAAGATTTTCCCGATGCGTTGGGTTAATAGTTCATCGAGCGAGTTCGGGTCGGCCTCGTTGAGCGGCGAGGTTTCGGTGAATTGATCGAAGGGATTAGTCTCTGTCGAATTAGTCTCTGTCGGCATAGCGTCCTCTAATAACGTCGTTAGGTTGATCCGCGACTTGATCTAAGAAATCGGAGATAATATTCCTTATGGCTTTGTTGACGTTTCCGTAACCGAATATGGTTTCGAGTTCTTGATAGTCGCTTTCGTCGAGCCGTAGATGGACGTGAATGAAGTTGGTGTCGGAGTTGGACATGGGTTTAGTTTACAACTAGATTTGTGCCAGTAACAATTAGGAACAATGCAGTCAAACCTATTGCTAAGTCTTTTCGACCGCGTGGGGTTTGATAACCGTAGATAAGACTTCCGATTCCGAGTAGTGCGTAGCCGATGATTTGTTTCATGGGTTTCATTCCTTTACCTTCGGGTTCGGGGCCTGCCGCGCGCGTTGACGGTAACGGGCAGCGGCGATTCTTCGTTGGATTTGATGATCCATAATTCGAGAGGGTCGTTTGGTGATTGGCGGATTACGAAGCCCTTAAGTGTACCTTTAGCCAGTTGATGACGGTGATAATTTAGGAGATTTTTCGCCGCGACGAAATCATCCGTTTTGACGGCGATGCCGTATTTGCTGTCGGAGGCCGATTGCCAAATCAGCGCGGCGACTGGTATGCCGTTGTAATTTTTAGTCATTATCGAATTCGTGCCTAATAAATAGATGGACAAACCTTTCGTAGGACGCGGTGTCAGGATGGTGAAACTTTAATACTCGGTCGATGATGGTAATAACTTGGTCTTTTAGATCGTCGTTTCCTAATTCGTAGTGATTACGAAGCCAGAGTAACGCAGCGGCAAGAATTTTTTCGTCGTTATTTTTAGTCATTATTCGGGTCAATTTCTCCAGTGAATAAGTGAAGAGTTAAAATTTTTGTCTTTAATATATGAACCTTAAACGTAGGAGCATAATACGTCCAGGTGGCACTCGGAATGTTTAGATTAATATAACCCGAATAGACACGCATAATAAAAGTGTTGTGTAAGGAACTGTCTGGAGTGTCGGGACTAATTATAGCTACATCTCCTATTTTCATATCCGCTGGAGATTTGTCAAAAATTAATCCCCTTTCGGTTGAAATAACCGAATGTAAAATTGGGACATAGTGTTCGTTTTCCATTTTATTCGACTTCTACTTGTTGCTCGATGGGTTTGGTTACGATTACGCGGTTCTCGTCGATGGTGATGCGTAAGTTTCGGCCGATCTTTTCGTTTCGGCGGAAGTTGTATAAAGCGAAGCGTAAGAGTTCGGCCTCGCGGTGTGAAGCCGTGGTAGCAATACTTTCGCCGTTGGTTTCGGCGCGCGATAAAATTTCTTGTAAAATATATCGCGGCCATGTTTTCGGCGCAAATGTTTCTTTGGTTTTAATATCCATCATCATCAATGTTTTATGGCCACGATTTGCTGGCCGCTTAGAATTAATTCGCAGTCTTGGATTAAGTTATAATCTTTTGGCGACATATCTGGCGTAACGTCGGAGATGTCGTTGCCGCGCGCGATGTTGCAGCGGCGATGGACGACGCGAAGGTTATGTAAGAAATTGCTGCCGCCTAGGGAGCGCGGAATAATATGGTCAATGCTAATGGCATTGGGATGAAGCGGGTTGGAGTTAGATAGTTTTAGTTCGTCGCCGCAAATAGCACAATGTCCCTTTTGGCGTTGAAATAAAATCTCCCGCTTCTTGCGTTTCTTTTTCATAAAGCCGGACATATGTGGCTCCGTAAGTTAGAGAAAGAAACAATGGGTTTAGATGATGGGCGTCTCGAACGATACCATTGGGCGACCGCTTGGGGCGCAAGTGAATTCGCCTAGAAGTTCGCCTTCGTCGGGGACGACGCCATCGGCGCGGAGCAGAGCCGCAAGTTGGGCCGGGATGTAGCCTAGGTGCCAATGGGATTCGTTAAAGATATCGTCAACGGAGAAACCGTCGAGCGCGAGTTCGTCGGACTTGATTTCCAAGTTGGCGCGGGCCGAAGTCGGCATAGTTGCAACGGGAAGCCAGACGGCGACTGCGTTTTCATCGACTGCGTTGTTAGGTTCGGCGACGACAATGAGAGGGGTGCCGATGGGTAGAATTGAAAGTAAGGTTTTGGCTGGCGGGCGATAGTAGCTGCCGACGATTGGGTATGATTTTGAGGGCATGGAAGGCTCCAAGGTTCGATTGTAGGATTTTAATATTGTTCCGTCGTTCTGTCAAGAGAATTCATATCCTAATTAATCGTAACGTTCGGAATTTTATTCCTGTTTATTTGAATGTGGGTAAGAATTATTTGGCGAATTTGGTTGCAGATTTCGCTATAGTTAGTCGAGTCTTTGGTTGGGTCTAAGCCGATTACTGCGGAGGCAAGGCCCGCAATAAGGACGCTAATTACTTCGCCTGTTGCGGCGGCGTAATTCTTGGATTCGATAATGTATTTCATGCACTCATTTTCGAGAAGTTTAGAGAATTCGGCGGCGCGTGGCGATGGAGCGGAAGAAATTTCCATGAGATTAATCCTTATTTGGGGTTTCGTCAAAAGATTCAAGCCCTTTAGCTTGGCACCAAAGATTGTATTTTACTTCACTTCCCCAACATTGCCAGGGGGCGTAACGGTAGAGATAATTGACGTAATTGACTAGCGCCGATTGGTTCATGTTGTCGGCGCAAAGTACGGCGTTAGTTAGGTTATTGGTTAAAACGGCTTCGAGGAAAACACCCGGTTGTACTCCGTGTTCGATGTAACGTAACATTGCAGCGCGCATATGAAGCGGGATCATATAGATATGGGTTTTGTATAACGGCTGGTTTAATTCGTCGTTATTTGCGTCGTAATTATCGCCCGGATTCGACATTGGGTTCTCCGAGTTGAAGTTTGTTAATGCGTTGTTCTTCGCGGATGCGCTCAGCGTCTTGACGAAATTGCTTGAATTTCGGAATATGCTCGTCGCACCAGCGAAGTTGATTAGTGGTAAGAGATTCGGGTTCGTTTGTCATGCATCAAATCCTTCGCCTAAGAGATGTTGCCGAAATCGACGTATGGTTGTTTCTTCGTCTTTCATGCCGCACTCGAAACAGATGTTTTCGCCATTGAGGCCATAAGGACGAAGCTCGTCGATTTTGCCGCAGAGTTCGCATTTATTATGAGGTTCTGATTCTATTACGCCGCGACGGGACATAGTTATTTCCTTTCAATTTTGGTGCGCCCGGTGGGAGTCGAACCCACACGGTTTAAACCGACGGATTTTAAGTCCGTTGCGTCTGCCAATTCCGCCACGGGCGCAAAGTTGTTAGTCGTTGTCAGGATCGAAACTTCTGTCAGGCGGCATTAAATCCCAATCTGCAAGGTCTTGCGAAAAATAATATGATCCGTTTGCGTTATGATGAGTTATAGTTTGGCCACACCATTTGGGGTAAAGTTCCACTTCTATGGGTTGTTTCCATCCAGGTTTTTCGATTGAGAGTATTTTATATTTACTGCCATCTCGGGTTAGACCAGTGTCGCCGACTTTGAATATGTGATTCATTTTCTTTTCAGTCGTTATTGGGGTCGATGTTGGTTTCGGGTGGAAGCAGGTCGAATTTGGAGTTGCTATGATCAAGAAAAAAAGTTCCGTCGAGATTATAATGGGTAAGTATTTCTTTGTGGTTAATTAAAAGAGCGACTGCAACGGGCTGTGGATTTTTTATGTCTGTGGCGAGAATACGATATGGAAGATTGTTAAGAGTTTTACCCTTGTCGCCGACCTTGAAGATATGAGTCATAGTTTTATTACCTTTCGCTGTTAATCGTTGACATCATTGCGGCTTGCCATAACCCTGAGATAGTGCCCGAAACGAATATGGCGCATAGTAAATCCGGGTGCCAATTAAGTTGGCAAGTGTAAATGTGCCACGGAATTAGGTAAATGGCGAGAAGGATATTAAGGATGAATATTATGGGCGGTATTAGTGGCATGAGTTTAATTCCTTTGGGCTAGAAATTAAAGAGCCATTGGATAAGGGGGAAGAGTAATAGAACTATGATTAAGATTTCAAGGGGCATGAGTTTATTCCATTGTGTTATTTTCGGTTAAGCCGCCAAAGTCCCACTCACGAACTAGAAATAAAATGCAGAGATATTCGTCCGTGGTGATATTAGCGCCGCCCCGAAGCGCGTTCGAGTTTCCAGTCAGATATTGTTGCATAGCGGCGTTAACAGCGAGTTCGGCGGCAACGGCGATCAATTCTTCGCGGGGCCAGAAGATAACGCCATCGGCGATTCCGACGTTGATTTTTCTTCCGTCATTTCGATAACTCCGTTATCCATTCTCTATACTCGCCGAGATAAACTTCCGAGTATTCGACGGGCGCACATATTTGTTTAGCGATAAGCCACGAGGCGAAATCGCCTAATTCTGGCTCGTCGCCTTCGTAAGCAGGTTTGTATTCAGCGCGATATTGGCGCGCTAGTTCTGGTAAATCAATTCGTTGTAGCGTTACGACAAGGCCGCATGTTCCGAAGTTGCTGTATTCGCCTTGAGTGAATTGAATTACGGTTCCGCGCGGAAAACAAAGTGTTTTGTGGGTCATTGGGTTTTACCTAGGTTTATTCCTCGGGGTTATCGTCGTGAAGGACGATTTCGGTGGAAGTTTTTTCGTCGTGGTTGGCGCAGATTAGTACCGCTTTGGGCGACTTCATCTGCGCGACGTAGGTAGCGTGGTATTCGTCGTTGTTATCGGGCGGGATTAGGCGCACGTCGTAATAACCGGGGACGCCTTTAAGAGCGTTGAGAAGATCGTTGACGGTCATGGGTTAGGATTCCTTCTTCAATTTCTAGCGAATTCGGATGTATTCTTCTAGTGACGGTGGAGTTGTTTTGTACTTCTTTTTATCTATTTCATAATCTTCGGTGTATGCCATTAACTCGCCGTAAGTAACGTACACGTCTTTTGGCGATGGTATAATTTTAATGGCCATTGAAGAATTCCCGTTTTAGTTTTCGCTGAATTCATTTCGGAGAATGTCTTCATACGCCTTCTTACTTCTGATAAAGTCTTCGAGTGTTGGGGGCTCCCCGGCGTACATACTATATGTACGGTTGTATTCGTCTTGATAGCGGCGTAGCTCGCTAGGTGTAAGATAAATGTCTGATTGTTTTATGATTCTAATGGCCATTAGAAATCTCCTTTTAGATTTCGGTGTAGTTGGGTTTACGCTTTAGAGTTTGGGGAGCGCGGAAAGATTTTCCGCGCTCGGTGGTGAAGGTGCCGTTAAGAAGAAATTCGCTCCAAGCGTGATTAATGCGTTTGGAGTCCGCTTGGAGACGGATTCGGATTTCTAACGCGGCGTGGGGAAAGCGGGCGCAGATTTCATCGAAATCAACGAGCATAGGTTTAATTCCTTTAGAATTCGATTTCGCGCGTAACGACGAGTTCGTTGTTGACGATGCGAAGATGAAGGCGGTTGCGCGGGCCGTTGTTGTAGAGTGTTACTACCGCGCGATAGAGTTCGATACCGCCGGCGGAGCGGATTTTGTCAATGGCTTCACGGAGCGGGTCGGTAGAGTTGTTTTCGTTAGTGGCTCGGTGAGTAAGTAAGGTGCGCGTTGGGGAAAATAGGTCCGGGGATTTGGTTCCGGTTTTGCTATTAACGACGCGGGCCTTGCGGCGCTCTCCGTCGCGGAAATCAAACGGCTTAATCGTGAGTTTCTTTTCGCCGTTGGTGTTAGTTAATACCGCGTCGAGGTCCTTAACGTAAACTGGGTAATCCGGAAGTGGGCCAAGGTTACGGCCGAGGAAAACGGCACAGTTCTTTTTGCTAGAAGTTGAGATTATCTTTGTGGCACGAGGTGTAGCTGGCTCGGCGGCGCGAATTTCTAGCCCGGTGTGGCACTCGCCGTTGATGACGACGAAATCGCCAAAGGTTTCCATAAGAGGCATGGGAATATAGAAGGTGGCGCGGGGGCCGTTGCTGCTCCGCGACATGATTAGCGTAACGTTGACTTTGGTTTTGATTTCCATGACGAAATTTTCCTTTAGTTCGGGTTGGAGTTGGAGTTGGAGTTCATAAGGTTCATTATGAGTTTGTATTTCTCTAAGATGTAATCGGAGTTAATAATGAGTTTAATTACTTCGGTGATATAAGCCGCGTTTGAGATAATGTCACTGTCGCTGACGCTACGGATTTCTTTGCCGACGTGATCGGATTTGCCTGTTGACTCTCCCATTAAATCCGCCGTAAAGCGAATAAGAAGAAACGGAAGTGACATCATAATCGCGCGCCCGCTGGCGGTTGATGGTAGAGATTTGTACATACGTTGCGCGAGAATGTCACCGTTGATTAAGTCGTTGACAAATTCCTCGATATTAGTGTTGTCGATGATTTCGGGAACGTTACTGCGGAGTTTAGCAGCAAAAGCGCCGCTAAAGGCGTCGATAAAGTCGTTATCGTGGGTGATATCAAAGTTTTCTATGGTCATATTTCTACGTCCTCGATGTTGGGAAGGGTAAATGTGTTAGGGGTTGAAGTGGGGGAGGTTTTAGTTGGGGTTGATGTCGGTTGCCAATTAAAAGTTGTGCGGAGGAATAGTTCGGGATCAGCGAGGTAGGCGGCGAGCATGGCGGAAAAGGCTTGCGCCGTGGTTTCCAGGGTGAAGTAGATCGAGCGGTCAAGGTTGATTGGGGCCTCGCAACAGAGGTCTATTTCCGCGCCTTGGGGCGTCTCGGGAGTCCGGGTGACCGGCATTATATAAAGAGGGGGGATCAAGCCTATGGGCCGCCCAAGGTCGTTTAGAAGGGCCTTGCGGCCAGTGCCATGCCACTCGGGCCGGGCCGGATCATTCGCTCGCATAGGTTGCCTCATAGGGGTTTCCACAATATCAAAATATCACAACCCAACAATCCTCGTCAATCGTTTTCTGGATCAAAAGCGTTGTCACTAGCGCCTTTGAAATTCGCCATTGATTCTGACCAATATTTCGGCGTTTCGCGCGCCAGAGAAATTGATTTAATAGCTTTAGGATTCCAGATTACGGCGCTGGCGCAATCCCACCCGCAATACCAAAATGAGTTTGAGTCTAAGCGTTGTTCGTGGCGATAGGGGGAGATGATTATACCGTTCCAGGCGTTCATTATTGATGGCCAGTTAATGCCGTATAGGGTTGATTTAGGGTTGATGGGGACTTTGAAGTTATGTTGAAAATGTTGAAATGATGTTTGATCGTAGATGTATAATACATAGGGATTAGAGTAAAGTTCTACGTCGTAATAGTAACGTAGACTTTCGAGGCGGAAGTTTTCACTAACGCACCAACTGCGCCAGTTAGGGAGTTCATCGTCATCGGAGAGCCATAAACCTGGCGGTTTGATATATTTCATTTCGTCGGGGATGGCTTTGTTGCGCCGATGGTTGATGTAGTTGACGAAATCCGGTAGTTGTAGATTCCCGTCTTTGGAATAATGCCAGAGGTGCATAGGGGTATCCCCGCTGTTATTTGAATTTGGCGATTGCGTCGCGCTCTAGTTGGTTAAAGCGAAGAGGATAATAATGGTGTAAGTTGTCGGTGCGTTTAGCATAAAGTTCTTTGATTTTATCGTTTACGTGTTGTCTGGATTTGAAGCAATCGAAACGGACGTTATTTCTTCCTTTGTAATCGTAGATTATTGTAACTCCGCCGTGGGGCCATACGTGGGCGATAACCCAAAATCTTGTACCGTCTAATCGGCTGGCGTTGGGGTTGGATTCGGGTTTGATTTCGTCGTTAAGAGCATCAAAGTTATTTTCCATGATTCGTCCTCAATTTTTCGCCGACGCTTAGGGTGCGTGTCGATAATTGGAAATAATTTGTTAGAAGTGGAAAATATTGGTGATTTGATTGGCCAATATCTTCTTTTATTCTGCGCCATGTAGCGCAAGCTTTTTCGGCTTCTTCGAAAGTGAGATAAATATCCTCGAAAAATGTCGCCTCTTTATCAGGCCAGATTTGAACAATGATCCAAACGGGGAGAAACTCGTTAATTTCTTTCTCGGCCTTAATTTCGTCGTTAAAGGCGTCGAATTCAGATGGTAACATCGGGTTATTCCTTTGATTTTGGTTTCGATTCCGACATTGGTTTTACTCCGCTTTGATTTCGGGTTTGATCTGATAATTAACTAGGGTTTTGTGTTTGGCGTAGAGTTCGGCGAGGGTTGACATTAATTCATCGACGTTAATACATTCGGCGATGATTTCAGCGGTTTCTTTATCGACGATAACGTAGCGCGATGATATGTGAGTTTTATTCACCATGAAGTTCGCGCTCGTATTCGTTGATGATATTTCGATATTGTTCGTAGACGTTAGAGTAATCGTCACACGTTTGATGATAGTTGTCGCAAATGTTTTGGTAGAATTTGGTTAGATATGTGGTATAGATTAGAATAAGAAAGACACCGGCTAGAAATGAGCCGGTGCAGGCGAGGGCGTAGAGTTTGTGGTTGTAATCGACATAGGCCGCGACTGACATCGTGGCGAAGCCGATGATATTTGCGATCATTAGGGTTCTGTGCTTAGGCGTTGGGATTTTGAAGTTGAGTTTGGGCATTGAGTTATTCCTTTTAGTCGTTGTTGGCGATGTAGTTGCGGTAAAAACGGAGCAGAATCTTTGTTACGTCGTCGAATTGGAGTTCGTCGTTGTAATAGCCGTTATTTATGCGAGCTAAGGAGATGTAAGTTTCAGAAGTTACATCGTCGTTAGCGTCGCCCCATCGTCCTACGAATGATTGAAATGTCTCGCCGTCAACGGTGCGCGAGTGATAATAAATGTCAAGGGTCCGGCGCTGACCAAGAGAGTCTTTGAAATGCTTTTGGGCAATGAATTTGCAATTCTTGCACGAGTGGGTGTATTTAGGTCTTTTGTTGCGTCTTGACATTTTATTCCCTCTTAGTCGTCACTGGCGTTGATATCCGATTCTAATTCGTTTAGATAATTGTCGTAGAGAAATTTGGCCACGAATAATTCGGCGTGGCCGGTGAGAAGGACGTAGTTGTAATCAATCGAGTAATAATCCCGTCCCTCGTCGCTGTAGCGGGCGATAAGTGTGACGTGGGTTTTAGTTTTGTGGGCGTAAAGATCAATGATTTTGCCGTGACCTAGAGTTTGGCCGAGGAATAAACAATCCTCGCAATCGTGTTCATATTTGGGTTTGATTGTTGTTTCATCATTCATCGAATTCTTTCCTTATTTCAGCGTCGATGATATCGAAGACGCTATTAGGAAATTGATAACCGAGTTCGCGCAGGTGTATCAATCTGGCGCGAAAGTCTTCGAGAGTTGCATCGCAAAAACTTTCGCCCGCATGAGGAAGATTGATTTCTACTAGCGGTGTCGCAGCGAGTTCGGCTAGATGCTTTCGACTTTGTTCGGCATATTCTTCCGCAGTGATTTTGTGCTGAAAGAAATCCTCAATAGGATCGAAATCTGGAACCTTTTCGTAACGGGATGATCTAATGTGAGTTTCGTAGCCTAGTCGGCTTTCGTAACAGTATAGATCACACCTAAAGTTATCGTTGGACCAACGGCAGTATGACATGGGGTTAGCTCCTTGATTTTCGTTTGAAAGAGTTCTCGCCGGTGATAACGGCGTTTCGGAAACGCTCGGCGTTGAAGTTGATGTTATTGCGCGTGAATAGGTCGATAAAATGTTTGGTTACTTTTTCGCGTGTTATTTCGTCGCCGATTTCGTGCAAGAGTTTTGCGATTTCGATGTAGTGGCGGCGCTCGAAAAGCGGATATTTGGACATTGGTTTAATTTCCCTTTGAGTTAGAGTTACGGCGCTTAAATTCGCCGTTGGCAGCGGAGTGTAAAATCCCCAATGTCTGCCCGATGGCGTTGTTAATTCCGATGGTATAGTCTTTTACTTCCCGAATAAAATCCACGATATGTTGGTCCTTGTTCGATAAGGCGAAGCGGATTACCAAATCCGCTACGGCATAATAGAGCGACATTTTTCGGACGGAGGTTTTTTCGGGGAGCGCGTGAAACATCGCGCGGCCCATTTCTTCGCCCTCGACGTAACACTCAGCGAATTTCATAATGTCTTTGTCGCTAATGCCGACGTTAAGCGCTTTGATGCTGGCGGCGATTTCGAGCATGAGATATTCGCGCTTGGCTTCGGTTTCTGGATCGGATTTCGGGTTCGAATTCGAGTTCGGGTTCGGATTTTCCATTAGATTTTTCCTTAGTGTTTGGTTACGTTATCGGTTCCATCGTCGCCCGCAGGTTTTGGGCCGTCTTGTGTTAGCATCACTTCGAAGCTGTGGGCGAGTGCCAGGGTAATGTTTTTGATTACGTATTCGCAACCTTCGGCGGTGTCGTTGGCGTCGCTAAGGCCCGATAGTAATGTGTTGGCGACGCGAATTATTAAATCCGCAAGAGTGTAGAACATTTCGAGTTGCGTCCACGACGGCGGTAGGGCGTTATAAAGTTCCCTGCCAGTGATTTCGGCCTTGACGTAACATTCGGCGGCCTTAAGCGCCCAGTCCTTCGATGTTTCGGGATGTTTGGCGTGGATTGCCGATGCGACTTGTAAGACGCGGTACTCGAATTTTGCGGTTTCAAATTCGGGGTTGGTTTTGTTGTCGTTGTCGTCGTTATCGTTATTGCTGGTCATTTTCGTCTCCGTCGTTGGTTAGGGTAATGGTTTTAATGGTAATGGGCGGAAGTGGCACGGCGCGAGTGGCGATGGCTTTAGCGCCGGGAATTTTCTCGCGGTCGAGATAGTTGATTAGTGCCTCGACTTGTTGCTGCCACTTTGGGCCGTTGGATTCGACGGCATAGGCGAGCGGCACGGGCGACGTTGAGATTTGCGGCGTGGTTTCTTCCGTTGTCGCGGTTCGGTGCAACCCGATTTCGTTGGGTTCGATACGGGCGATAAGGTTTATTTTGGGCATGGATTTGTCGGGCTTGCCGTTAACGACCCAGTCGCCCAGGCCGAGATAAATTTCGATGACGGAATTCGAGTTCGAATCCGAGGTTGAGTTTTCGCCACCGTCGGATTCGTTGCCTTCGGATTCGGCGTTTTCGCCGTCGCCTTCGGTTTTTTCGCCGCCTTTGCCGTTGGCGTCGGCTTCGCCGTCGCCGTCGCCTTTGTCACTTTCGCCTTGCGTCATTTTGGCGGCGATTTCATCGACAAGGGCCTTAATGGCGTTAACGTCTTCGGGGTCGATGTCGCCGCCTTTTTCGGCTTGCGCTGCGCCTTTGTCGTGCTTTTTCTCGTAGTTGGGCGGCAAGTCGCCGTATTCGTCCGAGAATGGCGAGTCGGGAAGTTTAGTCATGGGTTTGATTTCCCTTGTAGAAGATGGTTGAGCCGTTGATGTTAGCGTGTAGAATATTGTCGCTATTGCCGCGCGCGTAGGCCATTTCCAAAAATACGCGCGTGTAGTACATGATTATTCGCCGCGATATTGGCACACCGGATTTAATTAGAATCCAAGTTACTCTTATTTGAATACGCCAGACGGCCAAGTAACTTGCGCGAATATCAGATTCATTCAGCCATTGATGAAGATACAACGGCTTTATTTCGCGCCCGCGTTTATAGGTTACGGCGCCGCCAATTAGTGGCATCGTTAGGATTTGAAGTTTGGGATAGAGTGACATGGGTTTAATTCCTCTAGTAGCCTTCGATTTCGTCGGCGTTAACGGTGAGAAACCGCGTGATTTGGTGCTGGACCCAATTTAGGGGGTCTTTTAGCATTGCGTCGCCGTCCATCGCCGGCGGGACGATTAGAGTTGAAGTTTTGTCGAAGCCACAACGGGAGATTAACCCGTCAATATAGGGGCGTGGACGGTTGTAGTCAAAGCCGTGACGTGCGGGCCACGCACCGTCAAAGCCGTTAGTTCTTTCGGCAATGCCGTAGATTAGGCGACGATAGAAACCGGCAGACGTTAGGGCATAGGCCGCTGTGGCAATGTCAAGTGGATTAGTATTGATCCGAACGAATCTTACGTCTTCGCCGGTATCTTTGCCATAAGAGATATTTATGGCGTAAAGCGTCACGGGGCGAATTCGGGTTAGCGCCAAAAGTAGCGCTAACGTCGCAATGCCACGGTTGGCTATGGTTTCGCAACTAACGGACCAGGTAGACGTTAGCATAATTCCGAGAGTTACAGGCGTATTGGCGTTAGGGATTTGCGTTAGCGCCCGCATCGGGGTTGGCCGGCCCATAATGGCGTCAGGGACGCTTGGGAAAGCCCCGGCGACACTAGGCCGCCATTCGCGGCGCGGTGTCTCGATTTGAGTATCGAGTTTGTTTAGCGCCGCTATGGCCTTGGGGACTAGGGTTTTATCTCCATATAGGGTTTTGTCAAGCGTCTCTTCGGCGGTTTCGTTATTGAACCATGAGTTTTCGGCAGCACGAATTATAGGCGTGTTAACGGCGTCAACGTCGAGCGCGTGTTGGCGCATTTGTTTGATGCTATCGTAGAATTTGATCATGGGTTGGTTTCCGTGAGTTGGTTTTCGGGGGTTAGACGTTAACGGCGAGTTCGGACGGGATTCGGTCGAGTCCGATACTTTCGCGCTGTTCGGGCGCTAATCCCGCCGCAACTGTAACGTCGATGATTTCTTCGACGTTAAAGCCGTTGATTAACATTGCCGCGCCGTTGTAGGTCGCGCGGGGTGAAATGATGAACTTTAGACCTTGTTCGAGGGCCTTATTGCGCGCGGTTTGCACGTAATCGGCCCAGGTGCGGCCTAGGTCGCCCGCAATGTTGACGGCAATAGCGGTTTCAAGCCGGTTGTCGTAAGGCCAATCGATTTTGGGCATAAAACGGTCTAGAGTTGCGGCATCGAGCCGGGCGCGGCCTACGTAATCCGCCGTTGCACCTAAACCCCAAGTGTTCGCACAGGCGATAATGATGCAATCGGGGTGGCGTTCAACCATGCCGTCGGGAAAGGCGGCAAAACCGTTAGCAAGTGGCGCATTAAGCCCAAGGATTGCGCTAGAATTCCAGTTGTCGATTTCGTCGGCAACGTAAATACCGCCGTTAGTGAAGATTTTACGAAATCCGGTTTCGACAACGTGGCCGTGGGCATCGCGGAAGCCAATGACTTTGTAATCCGCGTCTAAGCTGCCGTCAACGTGGAAATTAAGGCCAAGGGCTTTAGCGGCGTTTTCGGCGGCGGTTGTTTTGCCGCTGCCGGTTGGGCCTGTAAGCCAAATATTAAGGCGTTTGCCGGTATGGTCCCGTAGGGCACAAGCCTTAAGCAACGTCTCAAACTTAAAGTGCTGAACGCCCAGATTTTTGCTTTCGCCGGTAACGGCGTTCGTTACGGCAATTTCGCGCGGCGGGAGAAGACGGGCAAGAGTTTGTGCCGTTGATTTCGCCGCAAGTTGAATTACTTCTTCGCGGGCGTTGTTAGAGAGTTTGAGTTTGATTCCAACCGTGCGCCGGTCGAATTCTTCTGCTGCGACGGCAACGACTTCAGCGCGCGTGATGCTAGGATTTTTGGCGTTTTCCGCTTCGATTTCGTCTAATACGGTTTCAGATTCGCCGAGGATTGCGGCCCACTTTGGGTTAACTCGGGCGCGCCACGCGGCGAGATAACGGGGTTCGGAATAGGCGCGAGCGCAACTCTCGGCTAACGCACCGCGAGCGTTAGCATCGGGTATGCCGTTGGCGATAAGCCAGTTGTTGACGGCGTTACGCTGGGCTTGCCCGTCAAGGTTAAACATTTCCTTGAGTTTAATTTGCGTTTCGGGATCAGCCTTGCGTGGCGCAATGCCGATAATTCTTTCGTAGTCGCCTAGAGTCGGTTTCTTTGCCATAGTGGTAAAAATCCTCGTTTTGGGTCAGAGTTATGAAGCTGGTAATTGCTTCGGGTTATGGGCGATTGTTAGTTTTGTTTTCCGCCCATAATGGCGCAGCAATTAGGGAGTTTATTTCGGGGTTTTCCTTTCGTTAGATTTCAACGTCGGCGCTGGCACTAATGGCGTTGCGGAAACAATGCGGGCAAGTAGGTTCGGGTTTCCGTCCGTGGTTTTCGTCATGCCAGCGTAGGATTGCGTCGATAGTTAGATTAGGCGCGGTGGGCGGTAGGTTATGCCGCGTGGGAGATTTAGGTAAAATTCCCTCGGGATTTTCGCCCTTGTCGATAATGGTTTGTTGCGCTGTTAAGGCTCGACGTAGGGTTAGCGCTAATTCGTTTTCGGTCGCCCGAAAGTGGCGGCCCGAGGGTAAAATCACTACGAAATTTAGTCCGTCTGGCGCTAATGCTACCGTTACGTTCGCGCGGAGAGTGTTGTTATTTTCGGGCATTATTTCGTTCCTTCGGTTTTGATCTCCGCGTTACCAGCGTTATATTCGCGCAAGGCAAAGCTGGTGCTAACGTTGACGCGGAGATTCTGGCCGTTGACTTCGTGAAGAATGAAGTATTCAAAGGCCGGAGTTTCTTTGTCAGTGAACAATTCGCGGGTTATTCCCATTTCGCGGTAGATAATCATAGGTTTAGCCTTGGGTTAGATTTTGGGTTAGATTGAGGGTACCATGGGCGGGAAAGTTTCGAGTAATGTTTATTTTGCATAGATAAGGCGTGAGGTATGCAAAATTTGCATAGCGCCAGGCGGGAAGAGACTTGGGGCGGTAATGACATTAGGGTTTGAGCCTTAGCGCGGTAGGTCCGGGCAGTAGGTTCGGGCGGCGGGCGGGAATGACGTCTAAAACGACACTTATATATAGGGGGGTCCCCATGGGCCGCGATTTCGGCGCCGATTCCCGCCCGATTCGCCTTTTAGATCAAGGGCTTAAGGGCTATTTCCGCTACAGAATATTCCCGCCTTCATCGCCTATTGGCTTGTTCATATCATGCTTATCCGGTTATCACCCATGACCGCTAACCGTGGGGTGATCCCAATCGCCTGCATAAAGCTCGGCATAGGTCGGCGCGGTCG
>JAEHJW020006655.1_pt1 | contig 57447 bp, 90 predicted proteins | sample 9271431 | NCBI WGS metagenome assembly JAEHJW02 | reverse complement strand
CGATCTTGCCCGTGCCGAGGGAGGCGATGGTGAGGCCGGCGGGCAGGCCCGCGCCGAGCACCGTCTGCCCCGCGGCCAGGGCGCCCGAGGACACGGCCGTGACGGTGAGCACCTGCCCCGCGATGGAGCCGGTGAAGGCGGCGGTCTGGAAGCCGACGAGGGGGAGGGTCATGGCTGCACCTGCAGGGACACGGCCACGGCGCACCAGTCAGCCCAGGTCTCGAAGACGTGGACGACCTTCCAGGTCTGGCCGCCGAACAGGACCAGGTCGCCGCCGGTCTGCGCGTCGCGGATCACGGAGTTGAGCGAGCCCCTCGCGTAGAGCTTCCTCAGCACGCCGTTGATGTTCAGCCCGTTGAGGTGCTGGAGCTCCTCGGCAGTGAGGGCCTGCACGCGCACGAACCCCGAGACGGGGCTGTAAGCGGGGACGCGCTTGCCCCCGGGCTGCGTCGCGAGGCCCGCGCTGACCTGCACCGTGCAGGCCGTCATGGGGTTGACCTCGTCGACGAGGTCGCCCGAGTCGAAGAAGGGGCTGAGGGTCACTGGCTCACCTCGAAGCTGACGGAGTCGATCATGCTGTGGGAGTCGATCAGGGGCTTGTCGAAGCCCTTGCGGTCCTTCGTGGACTGCTTGATGTCCGGCGTCTTGAACTCGTTGATGCTCTGCTGGAGCTGCGCCTTGATCTTCAGGCCCACTCCCTGGAGGGCCGCGGCCGAGTTGTAGTTGGAGTGCTTCAGCATGGCGGCCACGAGCTTGCCCCACGTGGGGGACTCGCGCTTCACCATGCCGCTGAAGAACGGGCGGGCGGGCATGCTCTCCGTCCCGTATTCCAGCCAGAAGGCCACCTGCGCGGCGGGCTTCTGGCTCGCGGGCGCGGGCTCGCCCTGCCTGCGGGCGCCCTTGCGCTTCTTGTTCGGGCGGGGGCCTGCCCAGCCCGCGAGCGAGCCCTCCAGGAAGCCGACGCGCACGACGCGCCCGGGCCCGAGGCTCTCCACCATCTGGGCCAGCATGCGCTTGAGGTTCTCTCCCCCGCTGAAGATGGCTGCCATGGCTAGTTCCTCGGAACGACGACGACGGGCTGCTGCGGGGGCGTCACGTAGGTGGCGCCGCGGAACCTGAGCGACGCCTGCCAGTAGGCCGCGCCGTATTTCGTCTGGTCATACCACGCGCGGCCATTCAGCGCCGTGCCCATCTGCGTGGAGACGCTCACGGTGCCCTGCCCCGCGCTGCTGACCCGCCCGACCCTCTGCGTCGGGGGATTTCCGTTGGCGCCGTAGTTGAGGTAGGCGATGTGGGCGGTGAGCATCCAGAGGAGCAGGGTCCTCGTGGGAATGTCGCTCACCGCGGAGTTGTCCGTGTTGTTGAGGTAGAGCGTGGCCTCGGTGAAGCAAAGCCCGAGGTTGGTGGGGCTCACCATGGCGAACTCCGGATACCTCTGCAGGAACGCCGTGGAATCGAACGTCACTACGGCCATGCTCTACCTCCTGTCTGTGCTGCCTTGCGTTGGAACTGCGGCGCCCTACAGCGTGAGCCCCTGCGGCGCGAAGCGCGACCGCTGGCTCGGCGTGCCCTCCTTCTCGATCCCGGGCTGCTTGTCGGGGTCGAGCTGCTCGAAGCCGCTGCGCACCGACTCGGTGTCCTTGGCGCGGGCGGTGGCCTCGGCCTTGTTCGGGCTGGAGTAGATGGCTCCGCTCTTCAGCGGGCCGAACTCGGGGCCGACCTGCTTGAGCCACGCCTCCCAGAACTCCTTGTCCACGAGGGTGATGCTGTCCGCGTAGATTAGCTCGGGGCTCTCGAACCGGCGCTTCGGGTTGGGCTGGAGGTAGTGGGCGGATCCGCGAAGGTTTACGCGCTTGTCGCCGACCTGGAGGACCAGGCCGTTGGCGAGCTTGCAGCCGACGATGACGGTGTCCTTTGCCATTGCAGTTCTCCTCAAGGGTGTCTCGGTCTAGTAGCCGAGGCCGGACGCGATGGCGGCCGGGATCTTGATGATGGTTCCCCAGGTGCCGGCGGACTTCTTCTGGTAGGTCGCCGAGGTGTCGCGGACGATGGCGTGGGCCCGCATCTTCTCGGTGAACGCGCAGAAGCCGACCTTCTGGCCCTGGACGTTGTGGACCATGAGCTGGATCAGCTGGCCCGAGGCGGTGCTGTATTCGACGGCCGTCTTGATGGTCGCCTTCGGGAACGTCTTCTTGAAGATGTCCTCGACGGTGGTCGTGCCGTAGACGTTGGTCAGCGGCTTGGCCATGTTGACCTGGACGAGCGGGCTCATGGCCAGGGTCATCTCGTCGTCCATCGAGACGTTGTCGTTGAGCTGGGACTGGAGCTGCGTGAACAGCGCCAGGATGTCGTTCCAGATCTCGACGCCGGTGCCCGCGGCCCAGGTCGTGCCGCCCGCGGTCTTCGTGCTGGGCACGATGGACGGGTTGAGGCTGGGGTCGTTCAGGAGGCCGTAGTTGTCCAGGCCCTGCACGCCGTAGAAGTAGGTTTTGTTCTGGAACTTCGTGAAGTTCAGGGCGGCGGCGATGTTCTGCTCCGCGGCCCAGTCGATCTTCGCGAGGCCGGCCATCTCCAGCTCCTTGTCGCCCCAGCGGGTGAAGGTCTGGTAGTGGTAGGACTGGCGGGGCTCGAAGTTCACGTTCGCGCCGGACAGGCCGTTGTTGTTGAGGTCGCCGTAGGAGCTGACCTCGCCCGTGGACTCGATGAGGGGGAACTGGGCCGTCATGGTGGTCCAGTCGCCCTTCTTCGCCTCGCCGAAGATCTCGGCGGCCTTGGGCGGCGTGGTGAGCACGCGCGTCAGCTCGGGGTCGAGGAAGTTGGACAGGTAGGCCGGGATGCCGGCGTTCTGCACCGTGATGAGCTGGGACTGCAGGAGGTTGGTCGGCGCGGCGTCGCCGACGAGCAGCGAGCGGGCGGAGTCCATGCCCAGCTGGGAGTCGCGGTAGTCGAGGGCGCCCGGGAAGACGACGCCGAACTTCTCCGCGAGGAGGGGGATGTGGGGATTCTGGTTCATGTTCGCGATCTCCTAGTTCCGCACGCCGATCTTGATGACGTCGCCGATGTTGCCGGGGGAGTTGACGTAGAACGGGGTCTCGATCCAGGAGGAGGCGGAGACCGCCTGCGCCGCGATCGTCCCGGGCGACGTCGACAGGTTGTAGGTGCCGGTGCCGCCGGTGCCGGTGCCGAGGGAGGTGATGTAGGTCCCGGCGGCGACGCCCGCGGACTGGATGAGCTGGCCCGCGGCGAAGGCGCCGGAGGTCACGCCCGTGACCGTCATGACGTTGGTCGCGAAGCTGGCGGTGCCGACCGCGCCGCCGAGGCCGTCAGGCGTCTGGGAGCTGAAGGCGCCGGAGCAGGCGATGGGCGGATACTGGGACAGGAAGTAGGTGCCGGTGCTGCCGGTGCCCGTGCCCAGCGACTCGATGTAGGTGTTCTGCGGGATGCCGGGGCCGGTGACGAGCTGGCCCACGGCGAGCACGCCGGACGCGACGGCGGAGACCGTCATCGTGTTGCTGTTCGCCGGGACGCTGGCGGTGAACTGGGCGCTGGAGCCGAAGCTCAGCGTGGGGAAGGACCCCGCGGCGGCGCCGAGCACGCGGCCGGAGTAGAGGTTGGCGAAGACCTTCTGGCCGATCGCCGCCTCCGCGTAGACGCTCTTGGCCCAGAAGTCGCCGCGCCCGAAGAGCGTGACGGGCAGGCCCGCGGGCACGACCAGGGTCGCGTCGCCGAGCCAGACGGTGATGAGGGCCTGCTGCTCGTTCGCGACGAAGCCGTCGGGAACCGCGGGCGCGGTGGGGGACGCGTTGCTCGCGACGCCGGGCCCGCCCGCCACCGCGTAGGTGATCCAGGCGAAGCGGCCGACGGCCACGCCGCTGGTCCCGGCCGTGAGGCCGCCGGGGCCGGCGTCGATCGTGGCCACGGGGTTCATCGAGGCGATGCTGCCCTCGATGCCCGGAGCCGGGAAGATGTTGACGTTCCGCTGAAACATGCTGGCCTCCTTAGACCTAGACGGTGAGAGGGACGTTGGGGTAGCGCTTGTTGAAGGACTCGATGGCCTTGGCGTCGCCGACGAGGCCGCGGGCGGGCTGAGCGCCGGGGCCCTGCTCGCCGGGCTTCGGCAGCATCTTGACCATGTGGCGGTAGGCGCTGGGGTGGACGCCGGTGAGGTCGATCTTCTTGGCGTCGAGGGCCAGCTTGTAGATGGTCTCGGCGGAGTCGCTGGCGAGGGCGCTCACCTTCCCGATGTGCGGCTCGACCTCGGCCGCGGCGACGTGGCGGGCCTCGATGCTGGCCGCGATGCGCTTCTCGATGCCGGGGAGCGCGGCGTCCATGGCCTGCTGCACGTCGACGGGCTCGGGCTTGGCGGCGTCGGGCTTCTTGGCGGGGAAGGGGGGCTTGCCCGCGTCCTTCGCCTTGGCGTCCTTGCCGGCCTTGTCGGCGGCGCCGCCCTTGGAGAGCTGCGTCACGAGGCCGTTGATCTTGTCGAGGTCCTCGGTCGGGATCTCATACTTCCCGAGCATCTTCATCAGCTCGGCGCCGGCGCCGTCGGCGGAGTCGCCCATGTCGTCGTCGTCCATGTCCTCCTCGCCCTCGCCGCCCTCGCCGACGGCCTCGAGGATCTCCTCGAGATCGCCCAGGTCGAGGTCCGTGTCCTGCGCGAGGCGCTTCGAGAACGCGTCGCCCACGGCCTTGACGAAGGCCGGGATCTGGTCCTTGTAGGCGCCGGGCTCAATGCCCTTGATGAGCGCGTCCAGCTCTCCGGGCTTGAGAGCGGAGTCGGCCGCGAGGCGCGGCGCGATGTGCGCGGCGAGGGCGCCCTTGACGGCATAGCCCCGCGGGGTCAGCTTGTTCTTCGTGCCCATGTGGGCCTCCTTGGTGGTTGGTGCGGTTGCTTCACTTCTTGGGGTTGCGCTCGGCAAACCTGCCGATCTTGAATCGCTTCGCGGCTTCCTCGATCTTCCGCCCTATCGTCGCCTGGTCCTCCTTGGAGTAGATGTTGCGGTTGCGCCTCCGTGCCCAGTAGCGCAGCGCGGAGCGCACGTGGTCCGGGGTGTCGATGGGATACTTCTTGTTCTTGGGATCGGCGAACTCGACGTTGCCGAACTTCCGCTTGCCCTCCTCGGGCGAGACGTCCTCGCGCTCGGTCACGTCGGCCGCGGTCGCGGAGTCGTTCGCGTGCTGCTTGTGGCCCTCGATGCGGCGCAGGTTGGCGACGGCCTCCGCCTTGCTCCCGCCGCTCCAGATGATCCTGCCAGTGGACTCGCTCCTAATGACCCACGGCGCGGGCTTGCCGTTGGATCCCTTGTGGCCCTCGATGTGCTCGATCGAGTCGGATGCGACGACGACGACCGTCATGGAGCCGAGAGAGGGGGCCTCGAACATCTTGGCCTGGTTCCCGAAGAAGGTGGCCTGCCGCGCGTGGTAGGCGGCCTGCTTCTCGAAGCCCGCCTCGAGGTGCTCCTTGCAGGCGATGGTGTAGAGCTGCGACGCGATGCGGAAGTAGTTCGCCTTGGGCTCCTTCATGGCCAGCCGCCCCGCATACATGGCGGCCTGCTCAGCCAGCTCGTAGGAGGTGTCCGGCTGCTCGCCCGAGGCCTCGCGCATGGCGTCCGCAACGCGCGTCCGCAGGGGCGCGGCGGGGCGCATGGCGTCGGCGATGGCCTGCCTGCGCAGAGCCCGGCGGGCGAGCTCCTCGGCCGAGTCGCGCACCACGACCTGCGGGCCCGCGCGGCCCTCCACGACCAGCGCCACGTGGTTGCCCTGGATGTTGGTCATCCTGCCGTCGTAGGGCTCGCCCTCGTAGGTGCCCGGCGTCATGTCGAGGTCGAAGCGGTAGCCGCAGCTCAGCTCGGTCTGCTCCTTGCTCTCCACGCCCGCGATCGCGCCCGCCGTGTAGATGGCGAGGCTGTTGACGAGGAAGGGCGCCACGAACCGCGCGTCCGACCCGGTCGATCCCACCACGCGCCTCTTCACGTCCGGGTTCTCGAGGTCGAAGGCCGACACCTCGATGTGGCCGTCCATCAGGGGCAGGTTGTTGAAGGACGCGGCCGCCTTCTCCAGCTCCTCGGGCGGGCGGAGGATGCGGTAGGTCTTGGTCGGGTCCAGGCCGTAGGCCTTCCACCCCGGGATCTCGACGCCGACGTAGGGGTTCACGCAGGCCTTCGAGATGTTGCAGCCGTCCACGTGCAGGAAGCCCTGCGCGTCGGTGCGCCGCGCCGATGCCCTGTCGAAGGCCACCTGCCGGTCCTCGGCGCTGGACTGCCGCGTCTGCGTCGCGCTGGTCATGCTCCCACCTCCTCTTCCTGTGGCCCCGGGATCTCGGGCCCCGCGGCCGGTTGCTCCTCGTCGTCGTCGTATCCGGGAATGATCGGATCCGAGAGGCACCCGCAGTTCACCGGCGTCCCAGGCCAAACGAACTCGCCGTCCTCGTCCGAATACATGCCGGTGTCCACGTCGTAGACCTGGCCGTCCCACTCCATGTGCTCCTGCCTCGGGTGCAGGCTGCCGCCCGTGTGGCGCCACCTCGCCTTGCCCAGCCCCAGCTCCGCCTGCCGCACGCGGTTGAGCAGGGCCGAGGCCTTGTTGTTCTGATCCCGCGCGATGAGGGCGGCGCGGCGGCGCGTGACGCCGTGGCGCTCCACCAGCCTCGCCGCCAGGCCGTGCAGGTCGCGGCCCGACGACACGCTCTCCTCGACCAGCCTGCGCACGTCGGCGAGGTGCTGGCGGGGGATCGACTTGATGAGCCGGACGTTCTCGCTCACGATCTTCTTGGAGGCCCTGCGCATCGCGTCGGTCATCTGGAACTTCACGCCGAAGCCCGCCTTCTTGAGCGCCGCCGCGAAGGCGACGTCGGCGTGCCGCCCCGCGCCCTTGGCGAACGCGCCCGCGGCCGAGGAGGCGGCGTCGTCGAAGGCCTTGTTCCACCGGGCCTGCAGCCGCTTGAGCGCGGCCTTGAGCGGGTCCGCGTCGCCGACGAGGTCGGGGTGCGCCTCGCGGTAGGCGCCCAGCACCGCGTCCTCCACGTCCTTGGCCATCGCGTCCACCAGCCGCGCGAGCCTGCGCGAGTAGGCCTGCTCCTCGGCCGCGCTCGGCGGCGTGAGGCGCACGGTCACGGGCCGCTTGGTGGGCGCGACGAGCCGGGTCACTGGCGGCCTCCCTGCCCGACCTTCGCGGCCAGCACGAAGACCCAGGCCGCGAGCACGGCGATGGCCGCGAGCACCTCGGCCACGAAGATCAGGCCGTATCCCACGGCATCCTCGCCCTTGGCGTTGGCCACGCGCACGGTGACGACCGCCGCGACGACGATGACGAGGAACAGGGCGCCGAGGGCCCAGAGCGCCGCGTTCACTTGAGCACCTCCCCGGAGCGCGTGGAGAACTTGGCCGTGAAGCCCTGCGCCCGCAGGGTGGAGATGACCCGCGCGGCCTCGTCCTCGTGGCGGAACAGCATGGGCACGTCCAGACGGGCGTGCTCGTATAGCAGCAGGATGAAGGGGATGAGCTGCTCCCGCGCGGCCTGCGCCATCTCCGCGTCGGTGTGCATCTGGTTGACCGGCCTCTCCTCGGGCATCACCGCGCCTCCTTCCCCGCGCTCGCGTGCGCGTCGATCGCGGCCCTGTGGGCATCGACGTAGGCGAGGTGGACGGGCGCCGCCTGCGCCGGCGCCGACCTGAGGGCGAAGTGGTGCGCGTCCATGGCCCGCCGGTGCGCGGCCTCCGCGGCGCGGTGGTCCTTGCGGCTGCCCGTCAGCGACGCGCGGTTGGTGGCCTTGCGAGCGAAGGCGCTGGCCCTCGTGGCCGCGTCGTAGGGGTGCACCTTGGAGCCGCGCATCGGGCCCGTGTGCTGGTTGCCCAGGAAGCCCTCGTCCGCGGCGACGGCGTCGAGCATGAGCACGCTCGCGGCGTCGAGGGCCTGGCCGCCCGCCGCGTCGGCGGGGGACTCGGGGCCGGCCGCGCCCGCCTGGGCGCCGGGGTCCGGCGTGGCCGTGCCGCCGCCCGCCCGCTCGTCGTCCTCCTCGCCCGTCTCCTGCTCCGCCTCCGCGTCGAGGTCCTCCACCGCGAGGTCGTCCCAGCCCGAGTCCGGGTCGGAGGCGATCTTGGCGCGGACGTCCTGGCCCGTGACGGCGCCGATGGTGACGAGCGCGGTGGCCTCGTCCGCGTCGGACTTCCGGATCTCGGCCAGCTCCTTCGCGCTCATCTCGAAGAGCGGCACGAAGTCGAACGTGATGTCCTCGTCCACCTCGCCGAAGGCGTTCAGCATGAGCACCTTCAGGACGGTGTCGAAGTTCTTCCGGAACAGGACCTCCTGCTGGTCGGAGACGTAGGAGTAGAACACCCTGATGTCGCCCTCGGCCGTGGCGTTCAGCCCCTTGGGCGTGATGCCGAACAGGATGACGAGCGGCGTCTTGGCCACCGCGGCCATGTGCTCCTGTGCCTGCGCCTGCAGGTCCGCGAGCCCGGACAGCGGGACGTTGAGCTGGGTGAGCTGCTCCTCGCGGGACTTGTCGAGTAGGAACAGCCCCTGGTTGTCGCGCTGCTGGACGAAGACCTGGGCCCGCCTCGTCACGCCCTCGCCCTCGCCGCCGCTCAGCGCGTCGCCCATGTCGGTGGTCAGCGCCGTGGTGCTGAAGTTCCGGAGCAGGCGGCCCACGCTGTCGCGCGTGTTGATCCAGTAGTCCACGTAGGGCTGGCCGAGCTGGCTCAGGCTCATCCCGCTGAAGTTGTAGACCGGCTTGAGCAGGTCGGGCAGCGCCCGCGAGACGAACTGGAGCAGGCGCGTGGAGTGGACCTTCTGGCCGTAGACGAACCACACCGACGGGACGTAGTAGTCCTGGGCCAGCGGGTTCGAGGCGTTGTAGTTGGCGGGGTAGGTCGTGATGGGCTCGACCACCTTGAAGCCGCGCAGGCTGCCCACCGGGATCTTGAACCGGTTGAGCATGAGCGGCGTCTCCAGCTCGGGCCCGCCCGTGTCGCCGAGGTCGATGAAGAGCTGGCCGCGGCCCATCGAGCCGTCGAGCGTCGCGCACTGGCGGAAGGCGTCGCGCACGCGGAACTTCCGCATGTCCGCCTCGAGGATCTTGATGCGCTCCGCCTTCGTGCCGTCCTTCGAGACGCTGCGCAGCTTGATCCACTTGCGGACCATCTCGTTCGACGCCCGCTCGAACATGTCCCGGTATTCCGTGATCTGCGTCAGCTCCGTGAGGTAGGGGAAGCCTGGGAAGCCGAGCGCCGAGAAGAACGCGGCCTGGTTCCCGAGCACCTGCGAGAGCTGGTCGTCCATGGCCAGCACGGCCTCGGCCGCGCTCCTCGGCAGCACGTAGTCGGGCGGCAGGTAGGGCTGGACGGGCACGGCCGGGCGGGGCGGGAGCTGGGGCAGGCCTCGGGCGGGCGCGACCTCCGGGCGGCCGCACGTCCTCACGACGAACAGGGGCGAGAGGCTCAGCGGCCCCCTGGCCCTCGGCGCCTGATCCAGGATGGCCTCGCGGGCCAGCGCCTCGCGCTTCTGCCTGCGCCGCCTCAGCTCCCTCATGGCCAGCATGCCGCGGGCCACCCTGATGATGTTCATCGCGCCGTCCTCCTCAGGAAGCTGTCGCTGATCTGGATGGGCGCGGGGCCCGAGGTCGCGTGCTCTAGGGCGCCCACGAAGGCGTCCACGTCGTCGTCGTTGGGGACGTCCGGGAAGTTGGCGCACTTCTCCACGAAGTCTGCCACCCACGGCTCGCCCTCCGGCAGGTAGACCAGGCCGCTCTCCTGGTTGGGCCCGACGAGCTGCGCCCTCAGCACCTTGTCGCTGGAGGTGGTCACCTCGAAGATCGGGATCGTGGTGGTGCGCTTCAGCTCCTGGACCGCGGCCTTGCCGCTCGCGCTGCCGCCGCCCTCGACGTTCACGCGGTTGGGGCGCCACTTGTCGTAGAGGAGCTGGATCTGGCGCTTGGCGTCCGGATACTCGACGCGCTCCTGCCACACGTCGAGGAGGTAGTAGCGGGACGGCGCGATCGCGAGCGTGGCGCACGCGGTGAGGTCGTTCTTCTTCTTGGCGCCGAGCGCGGTGTCCCAGCGCTGCACGACCTGGGTCACGCCGAGGCCGCGCAGGTAGTCCCTGCGGTCCTGGAGCGACATGAGGCCCAGCTCGCGGACCGGCTTCCAGTATTTCCAGTTCTCGCGCTTGAAGATGCCGCCCTCGTCGGGCGTGGGGCGCTGCTGGTAGAGCGAGGTCCACACGCGGCCGCCCACGCCGGGGACGCCCTGCGTGCCGCGCCTGATCTTCTCCAGGGCCTCGACCGGGTAGCGCTCGGGGTGCAGCGCCTCGCCCTCCGCGCGGCCGAGCGCGTCGCCCTTCTCGGCGAGGGCCGGGTAGCACGCGACCTCCCACTCCTCGCCCTCGCCGCGGCGCATGAGGTCCAGGAGCCGGCCCGCGAGGTCGTCGTGGTGCCAGCGCGTCATGATGAGCAGGATGCCGCCGCCGGGGGCGAGGCGGGTGTAGAACGTGGACGAATACCACTCGTGGACGGAGTCGCGCACCGTGGGGCTGTGCGCCTCGGCCGCGTCCTTCACCGGGTCGTCGATGATGCCGAGGTGGGCGCCGCGGCCGGTGATGCCGCCGTTGACGCCCGCGGACACGTAGAGCCCCTCGCGCCCCACGACCTCGAAGATGTCCGAGTTCCGGAGGTAGGAGCCGTCCGCGACGGTGCGCACGTTGCGGCCGTTCAGCCGCGTCCCCGGGAACAGCTCCGCGTAGGACTCCTCGTCCATGATGCGCTGCACGTCGCGGTTGATGGACGACGCGAGCGGGGCGGCGTAGCTCGTCGCGATGATGTTCATGTCTGGGTGCCTGCCCAGCGCGAAGGCCGGGAGCCTGCGGCTCGTCAGCTCCGTCTTACCGTGGCGGGGCGGCGCGAGCACCATGAGACGCGGGCTCCTGCCCGCCACGCACGCCTCGAGGAACCGGTCGAGCCGCGCGGCGAGGTCGTGGTGGAACGCGCCCGCGAGGTATGAGGGCTTGGTGTAGAGCGTGAAGTCGATGAGGGACCTGCGGGCCAGCTCGCGCCTCACGCCGCCGGGCGTCGCGCGGGCGAGGAGCCCCTGCGCCGCGGTCACGCCCGCGCCCCTTGGAATTTCACGCGCCCCGCCAGCCAAAGGGGGACGCGCCGCCCCGCCCTCAGCAGCAGGGCCGCGGCCACCAGTCCCACGACGAGGACCGGGCGCGGCCACGCCTTAAACTCCACGGCGACGGTGATCCTCGAGGCGGCCACGTCAGTCCCCCTTCTTCTTGCCCGGGACCGCGGCCTTGGACAGCAGGGATCCGAGCTGCTCAAGCTCCTCCCTGCTGAGCTTCGAGTAGTCGAGCCCGTCGTCCTCCCTCGGGCCCACGTTGAACCGCGTGCCGTCGACCTGGGCCCGCTCCTTGTATTTGTCCGGGCGCAGGCCCTTCAGCAGGAACTGGATCAGCGAGTCAGAGTAGTTGACCTTCACGGTGTTCGAGACGCCCATGTAGAATCCGACCGGCTCCTCGACGCCCTCGAACGCCCGCCGCACGGCCTCGTCCTCGAGGAAGTCGGCGCCCAGCTCCTTGGCCTCGTCGAGCCGCCTCTTGAACTCCTCGTCCGTCCGCGCCCGATACCAGACCGCCTGCCGCGAGACCCTCGTCACCTCGCAGGCCCTGGTCACGTTGCCGCCGTGCCTAGACACCTGGAAGAAGAACTCGTCCCACTGCTCCGGGGTCTTGGGAACAGCGGGCTGTCCTGTCGGCCTGTCTGCTTTTTTGCCGCTGCTCCTAGGCATCGTGGTCGAGGGCTCCGTGAGCTAAAGTAAGCCGCCTGAAGGCCTTTCGCCACCCTCTTGGGGGACCGCTACACCACCGTTGGGGCGCTGAAAGCGAGCGGCCTCAGGCCTCGGAGGGGGGAGAAAAATTTTTCTGCTACGCGGTGCTACGTCAGGGAGAGGCGAAGTGTAGCGGCCTGGAAGTGAGCGGTGGCAAGGCTTCGGGCGCCTCCTGCTACACTGCTACACTTTTTCTTTAAGAGAAAAAGTAGATCGAAAAAGCAGGCGGCCTTCATTTCGTATATAAAGCGGCGAGGCTGTGTAGCAGTGTATCGTGTAGCAAAATTCGGCACAACTCGAGGCAGGCCAGCGGAAGGGACTCGAGCGCTGCTACACGATGCTACACGAAAAGCGGCCTGGTTTACTTTTCGGCGGTCTTCGAGCTACGATTTTCGGCAAGCTCGCGCGACGGGCTGGCAGCTTCGGACGCTTCCCCGCTCCGCCGCCTGCCGGATCCGAGGGTCCGCCGGAACTCCCGCCGGTGCCGCGTCGCGCGAGCCCCTCGGGAGAAGGGGTTTAGCATGGGTGATCGGAAGAAGGGTCCTGGAAAGCCGCGCCGTAAATCTGGTGGGGACGAGGCCTGGGGCGCGGTTCTGAGGAAGCTCGAGTCCTCGTGCCTGGGCGAGGAGCACGCGGCTAAGATGGGGCTGAGGGTCGACTCGGCCGAGCAGATGGGGGCGAGGGGCCTGCCCGCGGGGAGGGCGTTCGCGATCCCGTATCACGGCACCGACGGGAGGCCGACGGGCTTCGAGCGGTGGAGATACATCGACGACCTGCGCGACCAGTTCCAGAAGATGGCGGGCGCGAAGCAGGTCCGATACGTGCAGCTCCCAGGCTCGCAGACCGAGGCCTACTTCCCGCCGGTGTGCGACTGGAGGAAGGTGGCCGCGGACGCGAAGATCCCCGTGGTCGTGACCGAGGGCGAGCTCAAGGCCACCTGCGTGTCGGCGCTCGTCGGCCCGTGCGTGGGGCTCGGCGGCGTCTACTCGTTCAGGTCCGCGCGGGCGGGGCAGGAGATCCTGCCGGAGCTGAAGGCGTTTCCGTGGGACGGGCGCGAGGTGGTGGTGGCCTTCGACTCGGACTCGGCGCGGAACCCGATGGTCGCGGGCGCGAGGAACGAGCTGTGCCGGAGGCTGACGGCGATGGGCGCGATCGTCAAGGTGGCCACGGTGCCGGACGCGGCGGGCGGGGAGAGGCAGGGCGTGGACGACCTCGCGCACGCGGCGGGAGTGGACGCGCTGGTGGAGTGCCTGGGCAGCGCGGAGCCCTTCGCCCCCGCTGCCGCGCTCCACGAGCTGAACGCGGAGGTGGCCTACGTCAAGGACCCGGGCATCGTCGCCGCGCTGGGCTCCGGCCTGAAGATGAGGCCCGAGGCGTTTACGGGCCACGCCTACGCGAACCGCTTCCACTGGGAGCAGGTCGAGAAGCCGGACGGCGGCGTGAAGCTGGTCAAGACGCCCACCGCGCGGTCGTGGCTCCAGTGGCCCCGCCGCCTCGAGCTTGAGCGCGTGACCTACTCGCCGGGGGAGGAGCGCATCACGGCGGCGCGGGAGCTGAACACGTGGCCGGGGTGGGGCGTGCTGCCCGCGCAGGGCGACGCGTCGCCTTGGTCCGAGCTGCTGGACCACCTGTTCGGGCCCAAGCGGGCGGAGCGGGCGTGGTTCGAGAGGTGGTGCGCCCTGCCGCTGCAGAGGCCGGGGACGAAGCTCTTCACGGCCGCGGTGCTGTGGGGCGAGCGCACGGGCACGGGCAAGTCGAGCGTGGGCTACGCGCTCAAGCGCATCTACGGGCGGAACTTTACGGAGATCGGCGACGCGGAGCTCAAGGACCCGCGCAACGAGTGGGCGATCGACAAGCAGTTCGTTCTCGGCGACGACGTGACGGGGCAGGAGCAGCGCAAGCACGCGGACCGCCTGAAGGCGATGGTGACCCAGCAGGAGATGAGGCTCAACCCGAAATACATCCCAAGCTACACGGTGCCGGACCGCGTCAACTACCTGTTCACGTCCAACCACCCGGACGCCTTCTTCCTCGAGGACGACGACAGGCGCTTCTTCGTCCACGAGGTGGGCGCCGAGCCGCTGCCGCCCGCGTGGTATCGCCGGTTCAAGGAGTGGCGCGAGAGCGAGGCGGGCGCGGCCGCGCTGTTCCACCACCTGCTCTCGCTGGACCTCGGCGGGCAGGAGCCGGAGGACAGGGCGCCGGACACCGAGGCGCGGCGGGCCATGATCGAGGACGGCCTGAGCGACCTCGGGCGGTGGGTGCGGGCGCTGCGCGACGACCCGGACAGGGTGCTGCGGCTGGGCGGCGTGGAGCTGAGGGGCGACCTGTGGACCTCGGCCGACCTGCTGCGCGTGCAGGACCCGGAGGGCAAGGGGAGGGCGACGGCGGGCGGCCTCGGCCGCGAGCTGAAGCGGGCGGGCGTGCGGCAGGTCTGCGGCGGCGCCCCGGTGAGGACGCAGACGGCGGGGCAGGCGAGGCTCTTCGCCGTCCGCAACAGGGAGAGGTGGGCGGCCTGCGACTCGCCCGCCGAGGCGGCCCGGCACTACGACGCGACGCGCGGGGAGAAGGCGGCCAAGTATCAGAAGCAGTGACCGGACGAAAAAATTCTTGCAGCGCCGTTCGTGGCGCCATATAATGCAGGCGGGAGTGACAACTTTTGGGGAGGTGATTCGTGGCAAACAAGGCCGCGGGCTGCAACGCAGTAATCAGGATCGTGCTCATCAACGATCCGGCGCGAAGCATGTCCTATGAGGTCCTGCTGGGCTTCGTGAGCAGGGACCACTTCGCGAGGTTCATGGAGGCTCAGTTCAGCTTGGCCCGCCAGCTGGGCTGCACGAGGCACGAGACCCCAGAGGCTTACGCGAGGGCGATGAGCCGCAGGCCCACGGCGCAGGAGCGCGAGCGGTGGGGGCTGGCTCTCTAGCGAGAGGGCCAAGCATCAGGGGAGGCGGTGATCCAATTTAAGGGGAGGGGGAATGAAATCTCTGGACATCAGCTGGACGGACGACTGCTCCGGCAAGAAGGACTACGACGGGGAGCTGGTCAGCATAGACACGCGCTTCTGGCCGTCCGCCTACCAGAAGAACGGGCTGTGCTCGGCCGTTTGCTCCGTCACGTTGGTGGGCAGCGACTCCGACGACGAGCGCCGCAAGCTGGCCGAGAGGGAGTTTGAAGGCCCGACGTTCGCCAGCGTCGCGGCGCAGGTGGAGGCGTGGGCGCTTGAGCAAGCGAACCGCGTCGAGAGGGCGATGCTCGGAGAATTCGGCCTGAGGGCCAAGAAGGGAGGCAAGTCATGACCGCGTCGGTGAGGGTGAGGGAGGAGGACCTGCGGCTCGAGGCCGGGAGGGCGCTGGTGATCGTCGGGCGCCCGGTCGACCCGGGCGAGCTGAACGCGCTGGCCTACAGGCTGGCGAAGCGGCACGCGCCGAACGGGCCCATGGGCATCATGATGACGCTGACGCAGAACGCGCTCGGCAAGATCCTCGACGACCTGCGCCACGCGGCGGGGAACGCGTCGCTCGTGCTGCCGGGGCTCGACCTGGGCCGAGGCCCGCACCTCGACCTGCTGAAGGCCGCGGTGACGCGGCCCGGCGGGCCCGCGGTGGTGGCGTGGGGCATCGTCGACCGCAGCGTGCTGCTGGTGGACGCCCGCAGGCTGCGCGTCGCCAGGCTGGAGCGCGACGGCGGGCTCGCGGAGCTGCTGCCGTGAGCCGCGAGAGGATCCTCGACGCCCTCCGCGCCGAGGCGGCGGGCGAGGACCTGCGGATGGACCCGCGAGGCCTGCGCGTGCAGGTCTGCGGGATGCGCCGCGACGGCTCGCTCTACGAGCTGGGCTCGGTGGACCTAGCCTGCGCCCTGCAGGTCGGCTCGCCGGGGCTGCGGGAGATGGCGGACCGCGCGAGGTTCGGCAGTCAAATTTGTGGGGGGAGGAAGCGATGAGCGAATTCAAGTGGGTGAGGTGCAAGAGCGCGGACGAGGTCGAGGCGTTCTTCAGGGAGCGGCTGCCCGCCATGCGGCAGGCCGCGAAGGACTGCGGCTACGCGCTGGCGGTCCACGGCAGCATGCGGCGCGACCTCGACCTCGTGGCCGTGCCGTGGGGAGGCGCCTACCTTCCCGAGGGCGTGCTGGCCGCCGCGGTGCAGAGGGCCGCGTGCGGCACGTCGCAGCAGGCCGACTCCTACAAGTGGGAGCTGAAGCCCCACGGCCGCGTGGCCACGTGCTTCCCCGTGTGCCTGACCGAGGAGCTGAAGCTGAGCAACGGCCACGTTGACCTCTCGGTGATGCTGCCCGACAGCTGGGAGCTGCGCAAGCACCTCAAGGAGGAGACGGCGCTGCGCGAGCGGCTCTCCGAGATCCTCACGCAGACGGCGAACGCCCTGCACGGCGGGCCCATGGCAGACGGCCTGCCAGAGCTGGCCCAGTCTCTTTGGAAGCCCTCGGGCGACGCGCGGGCGGAGCTGGCAAGGCAGGCGCTGGCCTGCCTCGTGGTGTGGCGGTGCTCCCACTGCGGTCACGAGCTGCACCAGATGCCCGAGGTGAAGCACACTTGTCCAAAGTGCGGGACCCGCTCGTTCGTGCACGGCCTATTCTCGCCTGACACGGACGGCCTCGTGGCCCTGCTGCGGAAGGAGGCCGAGCCGTGAGCAAGCGCGGGCCAAAAGGAATGGGCGGCACGAACGTGAGGGGGCCAAAGACCTACGCCCACATGGAGCGGCACGCGGCCTACTGCCCGGACTGCGACCTCAAGCTCCCCTACTCATCCACGGGCTTCAGCACCTGCCGCCTGTGCGGCGTGGAATTCGAGGTGTCCGGCGACGGCACGGCCAGGAGAACGACATGACCAAGAAAGAACGCACGTCCCACGACATAGAGCTGGAGCTGGAGCTGCTCATGGCGCGGCTGCGACCGCTGGAGCGGGCCGCTGGGGCGCTGAGGACTGAGCTCCGCAGGGCGAGGTCGCGCGAGGCCGTGCTCGCCTCGGGCGTGACGCCCGACAAGGTGGTGATCGGCTCCAAGGCGCTGGGCGCCCCGCTCTTCTTCGTGCGCCTCGAGGATTTCGCGGCGTGGATCAGGGCCAGCAGGCTGGATGGCGTGCCGTGGGCCGAGTGGAACGGCTGCGTCTATCCCATGGCCGACTTCCTGTCGGGCAAGGTGGTCCTTGACGGCCGCGACGCGGTCCTGATGGACGACGTGGTGGAGGTCTTCAACGAGAGGGCGGGAGCCCTCAACCAAGGAAGGAAGGGATGAGAGAGGATCAGGAGGAATACCGCGCCGTGCTCGTGCGCGTGTGGGAGAGGATCTTCGATCCGTCCGCGCTGCTGCCGGAGCTGGGGGAGTCATTCAGAGAGAGGGCGCGGGCGCAGGCGGCCGCCGCAGGCGTGATCGCCGATGCGCTGTGCCGCGAGGCGGAGCGCAGGTTCTCCGTCTGCGCGTGGCGGGAGGACGAGTCCGACGGCTCGTGGAACGGGGACTGCGGCGTGAAGTGGAGCCTCGAGGGCGGAGGGCCGGAGCACCACGCGATGAGCTTCTGCCCCGGCTGCGGCCGCTGCCTGCAGGAGGTGAGGCCGTGAACGCGCTGGAATTCGCGGGAGCTGTCCTCATCGCGGAGGAGGCTCGCCGCGTGGGCCTGGCTGCAAGGCAGGCGGGCCAGGAGGCGGCGCGGGCAGGCCTTCGAGCCCGAGACGACGCACGCCGCGGGGCCTTGGAAGGAGTTCGCGGTCTGCCACTGCGGGCACTACGAGAACGCGCGGGAGAGCGAGTGGACGGGGCAGCCCATCACGCAGAACTGGGCGGAGACGTTCTGCCCCCGCTGCGGCTGCAGGGGCCTCGAGACCAAGGTCGGCAGGATCGAGCAGGACGAGACGCGGGTCTCCGAGCACGGCTGGCAGGTGCGGAACAAGAGGCTCGTTCCGTGGGAGAAGTGCCAGCCGCCCGCGCCGCTCACTGTGTCCTCGGCGGAGGGCGGCACCTTCGAGGGTAGGCCCACGACCTACGAGGTGACGTGGGAGCGCGGAGAGGGAGGGTCGGAGAATGGCTGATCTGGACTATTTCCTCAAGGAGCTGTCCCGCTACGGCACGGTCGGCGTCCACTCGTCGAGGCGCTTCAACGGCAGCGACGGGCTCGCGCCGCAGACGTGGTGGTGCAAGGTCGAGCTGTTCCTGTCGGGCGCGGGCGTCGCCGCGGACGTGAAGTCGGAGATGGGCGTGCACACGGATCCGCGCGACGCCGCGGCCGAGTGCTACGCGAGACTGGTCGAGCTTTCCCGCAGCGCCGCGCGTGCGCTGCCTGCCTTGGAAGGAGGTGCGCTGTGAAGGGCCTGAAGAGGGGCGACATCAAGAAGTGCTGCGGCTGCGGCCGCGGCGTCATGCACGGCGGCGGCCTGATGCTCTTCCGCCTGAGCGCGGAGCAGCACCTCATAGACCCGAGCGCGGTCCACAGGGCGGCGGGGCTGGAGGCCATGATCTCCCCCGCGCTGGCCGCCGTGATGGGGCCCGACGAGGACCTCACGCGCGGGATCGCCCAGCAGAGGGACGCGCTCGTGTGCCAGGAGTGCGCGACCACGAGGCCGCTGCTGGAACTGATGGGTTCCGCCGGGGCTGAGGCGGAGGAAGAGGAGGGGGGCTGACATGGGCATCGGGAACAAGCTGTGGGTCTACGAGTCGCGGCTCCGGCAGTTCGCGGGGCTGGGCGAGGAGGGCGCGAGGCTGTTGGAGCTGGTCTCGCGGCTGGACGACGCCGAGATCAGGCTCCTCTCGGAGGTGCGCACGAAGGGCACGACGGGCGTCACGCGCGACCCGGCATCCGCCCGCGCCAACATCATGGCGGGCCTCGAGCATAGGGGCCTCGTGGCCCTGACGGCGTGGGAGCCGCACGAGGCGTTCCTCACGCTGGACGGCCTGCGGGCCGCGTCCATCCTCACGTGCTGCGACAAGGTGCGGTGCGCGGGCCAGACGGTCCAGATGACGGCGGCGCAGTGGGCCGCTCGGGCCAGACGGCTCGCCTGCCCCGCCAAGAAGGAGGAGATCGAGGTCGGCCTGCCGGAGTGGCTCAAGCAGATCAACGCGCAGGCCGACCTGCTCAATCGCCTCGCGCCGCTGCGGGACGAGCTGGGCAAGATGGAGGAGAGGCTCAAGCGGCTGCGGGCCGATGCCGAGGAGCTGAGCCGCCTGGGCGCGACGCCCGTTGTTGCCGCGCCCCACCAGCTCTGCGCCAGCCGCGAGGCCTTCCTCGAGAGGGAGGTGGAGTTCCACCGGCAGCGGGCGCAGGCCTTCGAGGACGCGTTCAAGCGGCTGTCCAGCCAGCTCTCGCAGGGCGGCATCGCAGACGACCGGCCGTGGGATCCCGCTGAGGCGCACAAGCGCATCACGGACGGAATCCGCATGCTGATGGATCCCATGGTCGAGAGGGCCGAGCGGCTGGCCGCGTGGCTCGCCGAGGCGAGAGCGGTGATGGGATTCCCAGGCCGCTTTTTGAACGCCTCCGAGCGCGAACGGGCGGAGGCCATGCTCGCCGAGCTGCGCCGCCTCGTCCGCGCGGCCGCGCCGCCCTCTTCTAACTGGACAGTGAAGATCAGGCACTACCCCGAAGACCGCCCCGCCGGGGGCGGGAGCAAAGCCTAACCGCGGCCCAGCCGCCACCAGGAGGATCGGATGATCCAGCTCACCAGATACGACCTCAACCAGTGCGTGCGGCGCCTGCCGCTGCCCGTGTTTCAGCTCCTCAAGCGCCGCCCCGACCTCGCGGTGGCCGGGGGCTTCATCCGCGCCGTCGTGGCGGGGGAGAAGGTCTCCGACGTGGACATCATGTGCCCCACGCCTGACGCCGCGGCCGCGTGCGCGTGGGAGCTGTCGAAGGCCTGCGGGAACGCGAAGGTCCACGAGACGGACAACGCGCTCACCGTGAAGATCGGCAGGGTGCCCGCGCAGTTCATCCGCAGGTGGACCTTCTCGAGCATGGAGGACGCGGTCAGCTCCTTCGACTTCACGATCGCCCGCGCCGCCTTCTGGTGCGCGGAGGACGGGACGTGGCGCTCCACCGCGGACCCGCACTTCTACGAGGACCTCGCTGCCAAGCGCCTCGTCTACTGCTCGCCCGTGCGCATCGAGGAGGCGGGCGGCTCCATGCTGCGCGTGCTCAAGTTCTACCAGCGGGGCTACCGCATCCCGCTCGACTCGCTCGGCGCGGTGATCGCCCGCCTCAGCGCGGCCCTCGATCTCAAGAAGCTCGGCGGCGATCTCAAGGACGAGCGTCAGGTGGCGCGGGTGGTGACGGGCCTGCTCCGCGAGGTGGATCCGTCGATCGACCCAGAGCACGAGGCGCACCTGTCCCCCGCGGACGAGCCCGCCGAGCCCGACGCGCCTTCGCCTAATGCTGAGCGCAGCGATTCCTAATATAGGAGCAGCCGAAAGCCTTGCCGGTGCTGCATCCGGCGGCTTCGAAAATTTTCGTGTTGCGGCTCGCCGAACGGCATATAATTGCAGGCTGAGCGATGCTCGGCGAGTGCGCAGTGGCAAGGGACGAAGGGGAGCAGGCGAGGGGAACTGGGATGCTTGCGGCATTCTACAAAACTCTGGGCGTCTTTAGGGGATGCACTGACGAGGCCGTGAAGGCCGCGTGGGACCGCCTGCGGCGGGAGCTCCATCCCGATGCCCTGATGCACGAGCCGGGGTTCGACGCGGCCCGCGCGGCCGAGAAGTTCCAAGAGGCCCGCGAGGCCTACGTCGCCCTCGCCTCGCTCCCGCTGCGCGAGCTTCACCTCAAGTGGATGGTGATGTTCTGCGAGCCGTGCGCGGACTGCTCCTGCTCCGGGCGCATCATCCGTCTTGGCAAGCCCTCGCGCCCGTGCCCTCGCTGCGGAGGCTCGGGCTACCTCGACCCGGAGGCGTGAGCCCCCGATCTCTCCTAACCGGGCAGCAGCCCTTTCTGGAGGAACACCGATGGAACGAATCAAGGCGAGGCAGACGCTGGAGCTGCCTGACGAGGTGGCCCTCGTGCTCCTCGCCCTCCTGCTGAAGTCGCCGAACGGCGACGGGACCTTCACCGAGGACGCCGCGCGGCTCGGTGATCTGGCCGAGCTCTACGCATCCGAGGGCGTGCGGCCCGTCATCATCGTGGAGCCCGCCCGCGCGGGGCGCTCCGCCAAGCTGCGGGTGGACTTCCTGCAGGCGGAGCAGGTCGCGCCTCGCTGGAGCCCCACCGCCGAGGACGCCGCCATCCTGCGGCGAGCGAGGATCCTGCCATGAGCGAGCCCACCCTCCTGTGGACGCAGACCGACGAGGCGATGCTCCAAAACCTCATCATGAAGAAGCGGGATGCGCACGCCGCCACCCTGCAGAAGGTGGAGGCCATGCTGGAGGACTTCTACTACCAGAGCATGCCCCAGAGCGAGCTGGCCAAGTGCCTCGCGGAGAAGGCCCGCACCCTCTCCGAGATCCTGCGGCCGTTCTGCGAGGGGAAGATCATGCTAGGAAAGGAGGACATGCCATGAGCGAGGGACCCCTGATGGGATACACGCCGGAGGGAGCTCGCTGGGCCTTCGCCCTGCTCCTCGCGGCCATGGAATCTGCGCCGGAGGGCAGGCTGTGGATTCCCTTGGACAAGCTCAGGAAGTTCTACGACGAGGCGGGGCCGGACTCGTGCGCCCCCGGCTTCGACCTTCACGTGGAGCAGGATCTGCGCGAGCCGCTCGCCGTATACGCCTTCTTCACCCGCCACGGGAGCGGGCTGGGCGGCGCGGAGGATCCCGGGCCGCTGTCGGGAAAGTCCGACTCCAAGCTGCTCCGCTTCCTGCGCATCAGGCCTTGAGGAGGGCGGCGTGAACATCTTCGTTCTCAGCAAGGACCCGCGGCAGGCCGCGCGCATGCACGCCGACGCGCACGTGGTCAAGATGATCCTCGAGACCGCGCAGATCCTCTCCACCGTGTGGCGGCTCAGCTCCAAGGCCGTGCCGCCTGGGACCTACAGGGCGACGCACCGCGGCCACCCCGCCACCGTGTGGGCTGGCACCACGCCCGCCAACTACCTCTGGCTCGCGGAACTTGGCGCGGAGCTGTGCCGCGAGTTCGCCTACAGGTTTGGTCACACCCACGCCTCGGCCAAGGTGCTGTCCGCCCTGCAGTCCCCTCCCGCGTTGCTCTACTTCGGCGTCAGCGGGCTGAGCGGCCTCACGCCCTTCGTCCAGATCATGCCCGACGAGTTCAGGCGTGAGGACACGGTCGAGGCCTACAGGAACTACTACATCACCGCCAAGGCCCACCTGTTGCGCTACACGCGACGCCACGCGCCTCCTTGGATCCCCATCGGCGGGGCGGAGGAGCGGCCATGAAGGTATCCAAGCTCAAGGAGCTTCTGGCGCAGGCCGCAGACGAGGACGAGATCTGCTTCGAGCTTCTGTCGGTCTGCGATCCTAACGATACGCTCATGGCTGGCCTCGTCACGCTCACGGTCACTCCCAAGCCCGCTTTTAAGCACCAGTTTATGACCTTCTATATTGGCAATGAGGCCGATCAGTTCGAGACCTTCGAGATTCCTTCCTTTGAAAGGAAACTCCTGTGACAAATTCCGTGAAGGAGGAGATCTGGACTACGGCCGACGGGCGTCAGCTCCGCGTGGCGGACATGACCGAGGAGCACGCCAAGAACGCCCTCCGCATGATGATCCGCCGCGGGCGCTTGGCGGGGAGCCTCGTCGATGCGGTGGTGGCCCGCGTGCGGCAGGAGGGCATCCGCGAGGCCGAGGCCGAGGCCGCGCAGCTCGATGCGCTGGAGCAGGAATTCTGGGAAGACGAGTATCGCTACGGGTTCGGCTCGTAAGCCGAAGCCCTTACCAGACTCGGGCCTCTCGCCCGCGTCACTTTCAAAGGAGGCCACAATGGCCAAGGATCACGGAGACATGGGGAACAACGAGAACCGCCGCAAGCGGGGCCTGCGCGTGATGGTGCGCGAGGGCGTGAGCGAGGAGAAGCTGAAGGAGCTCGGCCCGCTCATGCTCACGGACCTGCTCATGGGCCAGATGCGGCTCAAGGAGCCCTTCAACTGGGTGGTGGGGCTCGCCTTCAAGCAGGGGCCCGAGTCGCCGCTGGGGCTCGAGGCCTACTGGAATGACTTGGCCTCCGCCTGCATGGGCCTCAGCTTCATCGCGATCACCATGCAGCTTGGGGCGGGGCGCTCCCTCGACGTGATGCTCAACGACGATCCCTCCAAGATGGCGGGGTTCATGTCCGAGGCGATGGCCGAAATGAAGAATCCCAACAACCAGCGCGAGAACATGGAGAAGGTCGTCGCCGAGGCTCGCGCCACCTTCGAGAACGGCGTCACGCGCATGCTCAACGAGCTTCCCGAGGCTGGCAGCCAGGAGGCCAAGCCCCGCGAGGAGTCGCCGCTGCTGGATGCGCTGCGGGTTCTCGGCGGCGCGGGCCCGCTTTCCGGTGGGGAGCGGCCGTGAGTCGCCTCGATCAGCTCCTCGAGGAGGTGCGCCTCGAGCGCGAGCGGCAGGACGGGAAGTGGGGCGGCGCCAAGCACGACGACTCCAACGGGCCCGAGCACTGGCGCGACATGATCCACGCCTACACGAACTGGTCTTGGAGCATGTTCCGCATGGGCTCGCGCGACAAGTGGCGCCGCCGCATGATTCAGGTGGCAGCGCTCGCGCTCGCGTGGGTCGAGTCCGAGGACCGCAAGATCTCGCGCGAGATCGGGGGCTGACATGGGCGTCAAGGCGACGAGGGCGAGCCTGCGCTTCCCGCGCGTGGAGCGCGAGATCGCCAAGCTGACCAAGCGGCTCGGCGACCTGCAGTCCGAGGCCGCGGCGTGCTGGCACGAGATGACGGGGGCTGAGCGCAACGCGGCGCGGCGCAGGTCCCTCGAGCGCGAGGGACGCCTCCACCCGCCCCTGCTGGGGTGGAGCGTGACCTGCCGCTGCGGCCAGGCCCCCTCCATGCTCGTGCTGGCTCGCCACCGCAACGAGGCCCGCAGCATCGCCGCCCGGCTCTGCGCCGTCTCGCCCCACCTGCGCGGGGCCTGCGGGAACTACGAGAGCACCACGGCGCACCGCGCCCCCGCCTACGACAAGGCGCCCGGCGAGTCCCGCCTGATTGCCAACAACGGGCAGATCCCTGAGGGAATGCCGCCGTTTTATCCCAAAGTCGAAGAGGCCGACTAAACCGCACGCGCACCCCGCCCTTGGGGAGCGCGCAGCAGCACCAACCTACAGGAGACACCATGGATCAGCAGGCCCCCGAGGCCCCGCGCACTCCCGCGACCTACCCCGTCGCCGAGCTGCCTGAGACCCTCGTCACCGGCGACGTGATCGTGCTCGGCGACGACCTTCCCAACCTCACCTTCATGCCCAACTTCCTGATCGTCGGCGCCGGCCTCAGCAGCGAACCGGGCGGCTCGCACGACGTGCTCGGCCTCCTGAAGAAGCTCGGCCTCGTCGCGCAGGAGGCGACCATGGACAACGCCGACTTCGCGCCCTTCCGCGACCTGCTCCGTGAGGCCTACGGATACGAGCCGGGGCCCGGCTACTGGCCGGGGTTCAAGGAGGGCGACAGCGCCGCCGCCCGACACGCGGCCATCGCCGTGGCCGCCCGCTACCAGAGCATCAAGGAGGGCACCGCCGCCATCGCCGTGCCGCCCCCGCCTCCCGCGCCGCTCTTCGGCGAGGGCCAGCGCGTGCGCGTGGTGTCCGCGCCGAACAAGCCCTACCAGCAGGGGCTCCTGTTCTTCAAGACCGGCACCGTGCTGGAGCTGAAGAGCGAGGAAGGCCCCGCGGGCCATAGCTACCTGGTGAAGCTCGACCACTTCGAGGGCCTTGAAGTGGACACGCTCGGTTTCGACGAGGCCGAGCTGATCCCCGCCGAGGCCGACCCGCGGCTCGCGATCCTGCAGGCTGTCCCTCCCGGCTTCAGGGGGCTCTTCCTCGCGATCGTCGAGAATGCCCCCTACATGCGCGGCATGCTGTTCTCGGCCTCGTCCCGCGACGGCATGGTGTTCACCAATAAGGGCAGCGCGATGGGCGGCTTCGCCTACCACGACAACTTCGTCCAGATCGCGGATCTCGTGGGCCTCGCCGAGCTGGCCTCGGCCAGCGCGAAGGGCACCATCCAGCAGCAGAGGAAGCAGTGAACCTCGAGCGCAGCATCCTCACGGACTGCGGAGCCTCCGCGGAGCTGGTGATCGTGGCCGCCATGGATCAGGCCTACGGCACCGGCAAGGACGGCGGCATCCCGTGGCGGCTCACCCGCGACCTGCAGAGGTTCAGGGCCCTCACGACGGGCGGCGTGCTGGCGATGGGGCGCGTGACCTATGCCTCGTGCGTCGACACGCTCTCGAAGGATCGCGCCGTGGCCCTGCTCTCGAAGACCCGACTTCCGCAGGGCGAGGCGCGGCGCGTCCACGCCGTGAGCCTCAAGGAGCTGCTGTTCGGCATGACGCCTGCCAAGGGGCCGCTGTTCGCCTGCGGCGGCGAGGGCGTGTGGTCCGAGGCCATCAAGCTGTCGCAGCGGGGCACGCGCACCATGGCCGCCCTCACGATCGTGGAGGGGCGGTTCGACTGCGACCGCCGCTTCCCCGTGGATCCGTGCCTGTGGGGATTCAAGGAGGTCCTGCGGACCGCGTGGCAGGACGATCCCGAGGGCGGCCCGCGCTCGAAGTTCATCCAGCTCGTCAACTGGTAAAGGAGGTGGGCCGTGCCCACGAAGAAGACAGAAGAGAAGAAGCCAAAGAAGACCCCCGCGAAGGCGAAGGCCGAGGACGCGCAGGCCGTGGACGTGCCGCAGGACGGGCCCGTCAAGCTGCCGCCCTCGCTCGGCGCCTGCGCGGACCTCTACGCCGACCTGCGGGACGACCGCCTCGCCAAGGACCGCGAGTCCGCGGTGCTGGAGCGGAAGGAGAAGTTCGTCAAGACCTTCCTCACCACGCGCCTCGCCAAGGGCGACGACCGCGGCGCCGTCGGCAGGCACCACCGCGTCCACGTCGAGAGCGAGGACGTTTACCAGGTGGAGGATTGGGAGAAGTTCTACGCCCACATCAAGAAGACGGGCGACTTCACCCTCCTCAACCGCGCCCTCAATTCCACGGCCGTGGAAGAGCAGATCGCCGCCGGCAAGAAGATCCCCGGCGTCCGCGCGGTTCCCGTCCTGAAGCTCCGCCTGCACAAGCTCAGCTGATCCAAAACCCCAGGACGCGGCCGTGCCGAGTCCATCACCAAGAGGAGGCGCCATGAGCGCACCTGCCAAGAAGGCCACCGCCCAGCAGGGCAACGGCCCGAAGAAGCCCGCGGCCAAGAAGCCCGGCGACACCACGCAGCTCAACCGCTACGACGAGGAGCTCGCAGCCCTCGCGGCGCAGGGCGTCCAGACCGAGGCCAACGTCGGCGGCGGCATCAAGACCATCACCGTCAAGAGCGCCCAGTTCTACTACGGCGACGACTGCCTCGGCACCACCCTCCGCCTCGTGGCGCTGGACCACGCGCTGGAGAACGCCTACTACAAGGACGACTACGACAGCAACAACCCCCTGCCTCCCGACTGCTTCTCGCTCGGCCGCGTGGAGGACGAGCTGCGGCCCCACGACAACTGCGCCGAGAAGCACGGCGGCGAGGACGGCCGCTGCGCGACCTGCCCCCTCAACGCCTTCGGCAGCGCGGAGAAGGGCGGGAAGGCCTGCAAGAACACCCGCCGCATCCTCGTCCTGCTGGAGAGCGCCCTCGGCGAGGACATCAAGGAGGCCACGCTGGCCTTCCTGAAGCCGTCGGTGACGAACATCAAGCACTGGGCGGCCTACGTCAAGTCGCTGAAGGAGACCGCGAACAAGGCCACCATCCAGGTGGTGACCGAGGTCACGGTGCGCCCCGATCCCAAGAACCAGTATGTCCTCTCCTTCAAACCCGCGAAGGAGGTCGACAAGAAGCTCGTGCCCGCCCTCCTCGAGAAGCGCCGCGAGAACGAGCGCGTGCTGTTCGAGCCCTACCAGCCCGTCAGCGCCGAGCGCCGCGCCCAGGCCGCCGCCAAGAGCAAGGGGAAGGGCGGGAGCAACGCGAAGTATGCGGCCGGGGGCGGCAAGAAGGCCCCCGCGAAGAAGCCCGCCACCCAGAAGCCCGCGCGGAAGCGGTAGGAGATCGCCATGGGAACCAAGAAGCCCGAACCGAAGAAGGCCGCGGCCGCGAAGAAGCCCGCCGCGAAGAAGGCCGAGCTGCCCCCGCCCGTCGAGAAGGAGCGGGCCGTTCTGCGGACCACCAAGCTCTACGTGGCCGAGGACGCCGAGGGCAACGTGCTGGGCTGGGCGGCCACGCAGGCCCACGCCCGCGCCGTCAAGAAGGAGACGAACGCCAAGACGTGGGTCGAGGTGCCCGTGCCCGTCTCGAAGCTCGACCTCATGGCGTTCCTCAACGCCAACCTCGTCGGCCGCAAGGTCGTCATCTAGCGCCATCAACCCAAGGGGCCGAGCGATCTCGGCCCCGCACTCTCAGAAGGAGCCCACGTGGCTGACAAGAAGGAACGCGTGAAGCTGGCCAAACAGGCCGTGAAGGAGCAGGAGAAGGAGGTCGCCCGCCTCAAGAAGGAGCACGACAAGGTCGGCGGGTGGGTGAAGAAGGCCGAGGAGAAGCTCGGCAAGGCCAAGGAGAAGCTGAACAAGCTCGTCCCGCCCAGCGAGCAGGCCCCGACCGAGTAGCAGCACTGCCACGACAAGAGGAGAGCGCCATGGGCTTTAAGATTCCTGAAGTGTGGACGGTGGACTTCGAGTCCAAGGCCATCCTTCCGCGTCCCTACTACCCGCCAGAGCCGGTGGGTTGCAGCGTGATGGGGCCGGACAAGCGCCGCTCCCACTACCTCGCGTGGGGCCATCCCGCCGAGAACAACTGCACCCTGGCGCAGGCCAAGAGGGAGCTGAGGGACATCTGGAACAGCGGCGCCCTCCTCTTGTTTCACAATTCCAAGTTCGACCTCGACGTGGCCGAGACCCACCTCGGGCTCAAGATGCCCGACTGGCGGCGCGTCCACGACACGCTCTTCCTCCTGTTCCTGAAGGATCCCCACGCGGCCTCCCACTCCCTGAAGCCCAGCGCCGAGCGCGAGCTGGGCATGAAGCCCGAGGAGCAGGAGGCCGTGCGCGACTGGCTGATGGCCCACCAGCAGGACCTCCGCTCGGACGGCCTGCTGCCCTCCGACGTGGAGCTGTCCCTCTCCACCTCCGCCAAGCCCTCGCCGTCCGGGCACCCGCGCTACTGGGCCGCCTACATCTGCCTCGCCCCCGGCGGCCTCGTAGGGAAATACGCGGACGGCGACGTGGTGCGGACCCTCAAGCTCTTCAAGAAGGTGCTCCCCGAAATCCACGGAATGGACATGATGGAGGCCTACGACCGCGAGAGGCAGCTCATGCCGGTGCTCCTCGAGAACGAGCGGCAGGGCGTCCGCGCCGATCTCCCCGCGCTGGAGATCTCGTGCGCCCAATACGAGAAGGCGATGGTGAGCGTCGACGCGTGGCTCCGCCGCCAGCTCAAGGTGAAGGACCTCAACGTGGACTCGGACCGCGATCTGGCGCAGGCCCTCATCAAGTCCGGCAAGGCGGACGAGGAGCTGTTCCGGCGCACCGACCCGTCGCACGCCCATCCCGAGGGCCAGCTCTCCGCGTCCAAGGATAGCCTGCTGGGCGCCGTCACCGACCGCAAGGTGATGAACGTCCTGCAGTATCGGTCTATGCTCCAGACTCGGCTGGGGACCTTCCTGCAGCCGTGGCGCGACGAGGCGCGGAGCACGGGCGGCCTCGTGCACCCGAACTGGAATCAGGTGCGGCAGCCCGCCTCGAAGGGGAACAAGGGCGCGAGGACGGGGCGCCTCAGCGCGTCGCGCTTCATGAACGCGCCCGCCAGCGTCGGCACCTCGCAGCACGACTCGATGGCCACCGTGGCCTACAGGCACCCCTCATATGTGAAGGGGCTGCCCGAGCTTCCGGCCGTGCGCGTGTTCCTCCTGCCCGACGCGGGCCAGATCTGGTGCAAGCGGGACTATGCCCAGCAGGAGCTCCGCATCCTCGCGCACTTCGAAGACAACGTGCTCCTCAAGGCCTACCAGGAGAATCCCCGCCTTGACATGCACACATACGCCACGGAGCTCGTCGAGCGCGACTTCGGCGTCCAGGTGGGCCGCACGCGCATGAAGACGATCGGCTTCTCCCTGCTCTACGGGATGGGGCTGGGCGAGCTGGCCTCGCGGCTGGAGATGGAGGTGAAGGATGCGAAGGACCTCAAGACCGCCTACCTCTCGATCTTCCCCGGCCTGAAGACCCTGCAGAACGACCTCTCGCGCATGGGCAAGAGCGGTGAGCCGCTGCGGACGTGGGGCGGTCGGCTCTACTACGCGGAGGAGCCCAAGCTGGTAAAGGGCCGCATGCGCACCTTCGAATACAAGCTCCTCAACTACCTCATCCAGGGAAGCGCGGCGGACTGCACCAAGCAGGCCCTCATCAACTACGCGCAGGTCCGGAAGGACGGGCGCTTCCTCATCACGGTGCACGACGAGATCAACTTCTCGGCCGAGGAGGGCCGCATCAAGAGCGAGATGAAGAGGCTGAGCGACGCGATGGCCGACGTGGCCTTCGACGTTCCGATGCTCAGCGACGGAAAAACCGGTCCGAACTGGGGATCTCTCCAGAAGTATGCGGACTGAGAAGAGGAGCACGCCATGAGAGTCCCCATCATCGCCGCCCTGCTGGCCACCATCGGAGCGAAGAACCTGCCCAGCATCGAGCCCAAGGAGCAGGCGCCCAAGCAGCCCCGCGTCCGGCCCAACCCGCGCAAGGGCTCCAAGGTGCAGGCGCACGACGGCACGATCTACGAGGTCACCGCCTCCGGCGCGTGGAGGCGCCTCAGCTCGCGGCGCTGCGACGCCTCCGAGAACACCCGCAACCACGGCGTCCGTCGGCGCCTCGCCAAGAAGGGGATCAGCCTGTGAGCGCTCCTCCGAAGAAAGCCCCCGCCAAGAAGGCCCCCGCAGAGAAGCCCGCGGCCAAGAAGCACGCCGCGCCCTCCGCGCCGCGCAAGGCCGCGCAGGCCCTCGTCGTGCAGTCCCGCGCCCCGCTCGCGGCCGTGCGCACGCCGCGCCCGAAGAAGGGCAGCGCGGTGGAGCAGCGGCGCCCCATCGACGCGTGGTCGTACAGCCGCCTCAGCACGTGGAAGGAGTGCCCCTACCTCGCCTACCTCAAATACGTGGAGAAGCGCAAGGAGCCGGACAATCCGGCGCAGGCCCGAGGCCACGCCATCCACAAAGCCGCGGAGGACTTCGTGGTGGGCCGCGTCAAGACGCTGATCCCCGAGCTGGTGAAGTTCAAGAAGGAGTTCGCGGCGCTGCGCAAGGCGGGGGCGAGCGCCGAGCGGGAGCTGGCCTTCACCTCGTCGTGGAAGCTGACCGACTGGTTCGCGAAGAACTCCGGCCCCGAGCGCGACGCGTGGGTTCGCATCAAGATCGACGCGACGCTCTTCCGCAAGGACCGCTCGGCCCTCATCGTGGACTACAAGACGGGCCGCCAATACATGCCGGACCACGAGGACCAGCTCGAGCTCTACGCCGTGGCCGCGTTCCTGCTGGAGCCGGAGGTGGAGACGGTCCGCTGCGAGGACTGGTATGTGGACAGCGGCGCGAAGCTGGAGCGCACCTACACGCGGGAGAAGGACCTCGCCCGCCTGCTGAAGAAGTGGAACGACGAGGTCGCTCCCATGATGGCCGACACCACCTTCCCCAAGAACCCCAGCAGCAAGTGCCGCAGGTGCCACTTCCGCCAGTCCAATGGCGGGCCCTGCACCTACTAGGAGGAACCCGTGAGCCTCGATCCCAACAGCAAGGACGCCGTGACCACCCTGCTCGGCCTCTGCTCCCTCGGCGTCCGCGTGCCAAAGGAGTGGACGGACGAGCAGGTGGAGCAGTTCGCCAACGAGAAGGAGCCCACCGGGATCTCCTCGCGCTGGACCATCAAGCGGCAGGCCGAATACGACAAGGACCTCGCCGAGGGCAGCATCGAGGAATCGGCCGCCCACGAGCGGGTCCAGTGCCTCGAGCGGCCGGACTTCTGCCACCTGCTGCTCTACTGCTAGGAGGATGCCATGCGCGTGTGTGATCGCTGCCATCGAACCAGCTCCTCAGGATTCTATCCGGTGCATGATCTGGCTCTGCGAGAGCAGTCGGGCGAAGCCACCCTATCTCTGAACGTAGTGAGCAGGCCCTCGGCCCAAGCGCCTCCCTACGATCTCTGCGAGCCCTGCAAGGAAGCTCTGAAGACGCTGCTCAAAGAGTTCTTCAAGCCGCTTCCCCAGCCAGTTGCCTGGGAAGAATGATGCGTATCAGCGAGAAGAAGAGAGTGGAAGGGCCCGTCGCGCGGTTCGCCGATGCCAGCGGGATCCTGCGGCTGAAGGTCAACGTGATGGGGAACCGCGGCTGGCCCGACCACTTCTTCTTTTTCCCGGTAGAGGCGGGAGGTCTGCTGGTCATAGAATTCAAGGCGCCGGGGGAAGAGCCGGAGCCTCTGCAGTTGGACAAGATCAGGAAGCTCAGGAAGCGAGGCTATGATGTCCACGTCGTCGACAGCAAGGAAGAAGGCATCCGGCTCCTCAAAGCTCGTATGGAAGCCGCGAAAGGGGCAGCGGGGGGCGACCAAGTTCATGGTGTCGAACCCGTTCGGGCTGCTGTGGGCAGACCCAGGCGGCGGTAAGACCTCCGTCACGCTTAAGAGCTTCGCGGCCCTCATCTGCTCGGGGCAGGTCAAGCGCCTCCTCATCGTCGCGCCGCTGCGCCCCGCCCACCTCGTGTGGCCCGCGGAGCAGGAGAAGTGGGCCGACTTCGAGGGCCTGCGCGTGCGCGTCCTGCACGGGCCCAAGAAGGAGGCGATGCTGGCCGAGGGCACGGAGATCTGCGTCATCAATCCGGAGGGGCTGGAGTGGCTGTTCGGCGTGACGGAGGAGCGCAAGATGGTGAAGCGCCGCAACCCGTTCACGGGCGAGCTGGTGGAGAAGGTCAAGGTGATCCTGCACCACGACATGGCGCGGATCCGCTCCCTGGGCTTTGACGCGCTGGTGGTGGACGAGGTCACGATGTATAAGAACTCCACCAAGCGCCGGTTCCAAGTGCTCAAGCCCGTGCTGCCCCTCTTCAAGCGCCGGTGGGGGCTGACGGGAACTCCGGCCACGAACGGCCTCATTGACCTCTTCGGGCAGGTCTACGTCGCGGACCGCGGGCGCACCTTCGGCCAGTTCATCACCGGATACCGCCGCGAGTATTTCCAGGCCACGGGATGGGGCGGCTACAAATACGAGCCCATGCCGGACGCGGAGAAGCGGATCCTCAAGGCGCTCAAGCCCATCGTGTTCCGGCTGGACGCTAAGGAATACGCTGACGACATTCCCAAGCTAGTGCCCCACGACGTGCTGGTGGAGCTGACGCCTAAAGCGCGGAAGGCCTACAACGAGATGGAAAAACTGATGTTCACCGAGCTGGAGGGCAAGGTGTTCACGGCGGTCAGCGCCGGCGTGGCCACGGGCAAGTGCCGGCAGATCGCGGGCGGCGGCCTGTTCCTCAAGGCGATCGATCAGGATGACGACAGGCCTCTCAAGAAGGGCGAGTGGGCGTTAGTCCACGAGGCGAAGACAGAGGCGCTGGAGGAGCTGGTCGAGTCGCTGCAGGGAAGGCCCGCCCTCATCGCCTACGAGTTCACCCACGAGCTGGAGCGCATCAAGAAGGCGTTCGGCTCGCGCCTTGAGGTGATGGGCAAGGGCACCTCGATGAAGAAGACGAAGGAGCTGGAGCGGGCGTGGAACGCGGGGGAGATCGAGCTGCTGGCTGGCCATCCACGCGCGATCGGCCACGGCCTCAACCTGCAGGAGTCTTCGAATCACGTCATCTGGCACACGCCTACTTGGGATCTCGAGCTATACGACCAGTTCATCCGCCGCGTGCTGCGCAGCGGCAATCCGCACGCGAAGGTCTACGTGCACCACATTCTCGCGATCGACACGGTGGACTCGCTCATCATGCAAGCGCTAGCGCTGAAGGGTGCGCAGCAGCAGCGCCTCCTTGATGCCTTCACCATATATAAGAAGATGCGGAGGGCCGCGTGATCCAAGCCTTGGAATCTAAGGGCTTAGCTCCCAAGGCTCAGTTCTTGGGAGCTAAGTCCAATGATTTCAATCCCAAAAATTTTTCAAGAAATTTGAGTTTGGGGGTGGCGAAGCTCGGGGTTCCACTGTATCCTTATTGCATCGGGCACGGGAGCCCAAGAGCAAAGGGGAACGAGATGGCACGGACCAAGAATCAGGCTGCTGAGCTGCTGGCGTTCGACACCGAGGACATCAACAGCAGCGACTTTGACTCCCTCGCCTTCATGTGCATGACCGCGGCCCGCAACGGCGAAAAGATCTTCCGCGGCAGCACCAACGACTTCCTCGTCTACGTCCGCGCTCAGAAGGCTTCTAATGCCGCGGCGCTTGCCAATGAGCTGTTCGCCCATATGGATCGCGAGGATGGCAGGTGGTTCGCTCGCGACTTCGAAGTCAGCGCTAAGTAGGAGAGCCCCAATGAACGCGACGCTTCGCTCCAAAGAAAATCCGATGGGCCCTTGGGAAGTCGCCGCTGACTTCCACGTGCCTGAGGGCTTCGTGGACGTGAGCTGGGATCAAGATCTCAACCCGTCCGTTCAGTGCGAGGCCACCGGCCACACGCTGTATTGGGATACTGAGGACCGCGCCAACATTCGCGCGGAGGGCTTCGAGGACAGCCTCCGCTTCTACGTCATCACGGACGAGGGCGACACGCTCCTCGAGACGAATGACCTCGAAGAAGCTATTCAGCGGGCGCGGCTTCCGCGCTAAAATGACAGAGCACACGCGCGGCACGGGAGCCGCGATTCTCAGGAGCGGGAACATGAAGAAGCAGCAGATCGCCCTCGTCGCATACCTCGTTTTCAAGGCCTCGTCCCTCGCCTTCGTGGTGGTGCACGCGGCCTCCTACGCCGAGGCGAAGCGCCTCGCGGGAGCGTGAGACATGCCGACCTCCGAGCACAATCCGCCCCAGCCCAAGACCGTGCTGCCCTACGTGCTGTCGAAGCGGCTCAGCGCCGCCCTCGCCACCGTGCCGCGCGACCTCATGCCCCTCGCGGGGCACGTGCTGGAGCACCTCGTGGTCCACGCCACGGACTGCCCCGACTGCGGCGGAACGGGCGTGTGGGGAATGGTCGAGGGCTGCGAGATCCCTCTTCACTGCCCGCGCTGCCTCGGCCTCGCCAAGATCCTGCCTGTCCCTTCCAAGGAGCTGCCGGTATGAGCGCACCCAAGAAGACCAAGAAGACCGAGGAGACCTTCTCGCCCGTGCTGCGGCTCGACTTCCAGAGGCACGTCTGCTTCGAGGTGGAGCGCAGGGGCAAGGAATCGCGCTGCATCACTATCAGCTCCTGCGGCCTAGAAATGGCGTGGGAGCGGACTGACAAGATCCTCAAGGACTACTACGATCTTTCCAAGGAGAGCCTCACCAAGTCCGTGGCAGGATTCCTGCTCGTGAACGCGCGGGCCTTCCTCAACAACGGCGACGCGGTCGCCAAGCTCATGGAGGTCTACCACATGACTCAACTCGGCAGCGCACCCAAGGACGCCACGCTCCAGCAGCTCACCGAGCACTACAACAAGCTCGCGGAGCCCCTCGGACGCGGAGCCGTCAAGTCGTTCAAGAGCAAGAAGGAGGCCCTCGAGCGCATCGAGCGCCTCGAGAAGGAGCTCGCCGCCCCCAGCGCCGAGCAGAAGTCCAACCAGAACGCCCAGCGCGAGGCAGCCGCCAAGCGCCTCGCACCCCTCAGGGAGAGCAGCGAAGACGGGGAAGTTTCCACCACAACCGCCGGAAAGACCGGCACCACCAAGGAGGCCAAGATGGCCGAGAAGAAGACCGCCAAGAAGCCCGCCGCCAAGAAGGCGCCCGCGAAGAAGGCGCCCGCGAAGAAGGCCGCCCCCAAGAAGGCCGCCGCCAAGAAGGACGCGGAGAAGAAGCCCCGCGGGCAGGGCATCGGCGCCTACTGCGAGGAGCTCATCCTCAAGGGCAAATCCAACGCCGAGGTGGCCGAGGCCGCGCAGAAGAAGTTCGGCTCCGCCACCAGCGCCTCCTCCGTCGCGTGGTATCGGAACAAGCTGAAGAACGAGGGAAAGCTCTAGCGGTTAGCCCGTTGGGCCTGCTGCAGGAGCGCGTGGCGAAGGACGAGCACTATCCCTGGAGGGTGCTCGTCCTTTGCGCCCTGCTCAACCGAACTGGGAAGAAGCAGGTGCGGCCCATGTTCGAGGCGTTCTTCGAGCTGTGCCCCACGCCCTCCGCGCTGCTGAGGCGCAAGCGCTCCGCGGCGCTGGCCCGGCTCCTCAGGCCGCTAGGCCTGTGGCGCAGGCGGCTGGGGGTCCTCACGAGGCTGACCAAGGACTGGATGGCGGGCAAGCCGCCCGCAGAGATCTACGGCGTGGGGCCCTACGGGCTGGACGCCCACGCCATCTTCGTGGAGGGGCGCCTCGACGTGAGGCCCACCGACCACTTCCTCAAGCCCTACCTCGCATGGAAGAAGAGACATGGCCGAGCCTGAACGAGCCACCAAGCACGACGCGGGGAAGCCCCGCATGGACCTCATCGACCCCTACGCCATCGGCGAGCTGGCCAAGGTGCTGGAGTTCGGCTCCCGCAAGTATGCCGCGTGGGACTGGGCCAAGGGCATGGAATACTCGCGCCTGCAGGGCGCAGCGCTGCGGCACCTCTTCGCCTTCCAAGGCGGGGAGAACCTCGATCCTGAGACCGGCCTGCCGCACCTCGCCCACGCCCTGTGCTGCGTGATGTTCCTGCTCGGCATGACGCAGCGCCATCCAGAGATGGACGACCGCTGCCCGCTCCCGAGCAAGCTCAACCCGCTGCGTGCGGGCGACGGCGACCGCCGCTTCATGGTTCCCCTCGACATGCCGGAGCACCTGCGAAGCGCCGCGGCCGAGGCGCAGGCCGAGGAGCTGCTGAGGCCCTCCGGGCTGCACCCAGAAGCTCGGCGGGGCAGCCCGCGCGAGGACGAGCTGGAGCGCGTCCTCTTCTGGGTCATGGGCTACGAACTCGAGGTGGAGGGCCTGCCCGAGTTCAGCGAGGCCTGTCAGGCGGGCCCGGGGCGCTACGCGTGGCGGGCCGCGCTCGCTGACAAGCTGCGCAAGCTGGGAGTGCCCTTGGCAGTTCCACACACGGGGAGGGACTGACATGCGACAGTGGCTGGGCATTCTCAAGGAGGCCGTCACCATCGGCGAGCCGCGGCACGACCGCACGGGCGTCGGCACGCTGGCCCTGTTCGGGCGCTCCCTCGGCTTCGACTGCCGCAGCGCCTTCCCCGCCGTCACGACGAAGCGGCTCCACTTCTCGTCCGTGGCCGCGGAGCTGGCCTGCTTCATCCGGGGATACGACTCGCTGAGCGAGTTCCACGAGATGGGCTGCAACATCTGGGACAAGAACGCGGCGCAGTTCCAAGGCCAGCTCGGGCGCATCTACGGCACGCAGTGGCGCGACTGGAGAGCGCAGGCCCACGATCCCGAGGGCGGCCCGCTGCCGCGCATCGTGGCCGTGGACCAGCTCCAGAACCTGCTGGACGGGCTGCGGAAGGACCCATTCGGGCGGCGGCACCTCGTCACGGCGTGGAATCCAGGGGAGCTGGACGCGGTCTGCCTGCCGCCCTGCCACGTGCTCTTCCAGTGCTTCCTCAGCCCCGAGCTTGGGCTGAGCATGACCGTCTACATGCGCTCGGCAGACCTCTTCCTCGGTCTGCCGTTCGACGTGGCCAGCTACGCCCTCCTGCTCGCGCTGCTGGCCAAGGAGCTGGGCGTCTCGCGCGACAGGCTCATCTTCTTCCTAGGGGATGCGCACGTCTACCTCAACCACCTCGATCAGGTCAAGATGGTGCTGTCCAGGAAGCCCTCCGAGCCGCCACTGCTGTGGCTCGATCCTGGGGCCTCGCTGCTCACCTTCAGGCCCTCGCAGGCCCGCCTGGAGCGCTACACGCCCCAGCCCGCCGTGCCTGCCCCCATGAATCCCTAGGAGGCTCAAGTGGCCAACGTCACCCCCATCATCGAGGCCTTGGAAATGTTGAGGCAGATCGGCATCGGCCACGGCCTGCCGGGGCAGCCGACCGAGGAGTTCCACGCGGCCGAGAAGGCGCTCAAGCAGTTCAAGAAGCTGATGGCCTGCCGAGGCGACGGGATGCTCCACGACGTGGCCGCGTTCTACGAGCGCTTTGGCATCCCCGCGCCCGCGACTCCCAGGCTCATGGAGCGCAAGATCCTGCGCTTCCGGACGAGCCGCCTGATCGAGGAGCTGATGGAGTTCGTCGACGCGCACGGCGCGGGGGACCTCGCGGCCGCGGCGGACGCCCTCGTGGATCTCGTCTACGTGGCGCTCGGCACGGCCATCGGCATGGGGCTGCCGTGGCCCGAGATCTGGGAGGCCGTCCACGCCGCCAACATGAAGAAGGAGCGGGCGGGCACGGAGGCGCGGTCGCGCCACAGGTTCGCGGGCGACGTGGTCAAGCCCGAGGGCTGGCAGGCCCCTGACCTGTGGCCCATCCTGCGCAGCGCGACGCGGCGCGGCGAGGGCGCCGGAGAGGAGGAGCCATGAGCGGCGAGCCCGTCATCAGGCCCCGGCCCACGAAGCACGAGTATCTCATGGAGCTGGCCGTCGTGGCCAGCCGCCGGACGACGTGCCTGCGCCGCGGCGTGGGGTGCGTGCTGGCAGACGAGCGCGGGCACGTGCTGGCCATCGGCTACAACGGCGTGGCGCGGGGCCTTCCCCACTGCAACCAGCAGGTGCCCTCCACGGGCGAGTTCCCCTACGCCTGCGGCGGCCACGACCTGCCATCGGGGCAGGACGCCTGCGAGGCGGTCCACGCAGAGCAGAACGCGCTGCTCCAGTGCGCCGACCCGGATCGCATCCGGACGGCCTACGTCACGCTGAGCCCGTGCAAGGCCTGCCTCAAGCTGCTCCTCAACACCCCATGCGAGCGCGTGATCTTCCTCGAGGAGCACACCGACCCGCTCCCGCGGAGCCTGTGGACGAAGGCGGGGCGCAGGTGGGAGCGGCTCATTCTCGCTGGAGCCAGGGCCTGAAAGCCTTGGTGGTCCTCATTCTGGAAGGAGGTGATGCGGAATGCGGGCGACGCAGCACAAAGCGCCCTAGCACCTAGGCTCGGCTGAAGCGAGGGGAGACTCGAGGCAACGGCTCCCCTCCATTGAACCGAGAGCGCTCGGTCTTCAAGGAGGCAGGCATGGACAACACGCAGTTCCTCAAGGTCATCGCGGAGGAGATCCGCGACGTGGAAGCCGATCTGGAGCGCCTCTCGTCCTCGCTCGTGGCGGCGGGAGCCACCGCGCGGCGCGACAAGGAGCGGCTCTCCGAGATCCGCCTGAAGATCCTCAAGCGCCTGGAGGAGGGCGCCAAGCCGTGAGATCCGCGGCCCTCAGGTGCGTCTTCGATCACGCGGTGAACGCGCGATACAGGCTCCTGTTTCAGGGCGCCTCCCGGGGGATCTCCATGCACCAGACCTTGGACGACGTCGACTTCGTTGCGAGCATCGCGGCCTCACACCAGATCGCCACCGATCCCAGCTACAAGAAGGAGCTCAGAGTCCTGGCCGCGACCAACCGGATCTACACGGACCTCTTCAGATCCCAGGCAGCGGGTTGGGATGCCGGCCTGACGCTGGAAGACGTGGAGGCCCGCGCGGATCTCATTCAAAGCTACTGCACTGAGGAGGAGCTGTGAGCCTTAGTCCCATGAACCTGCTCGACAAGATCTGCGTCTTCATCCTAACCGGAATTTTCCTGGGCTTCCTCGTCGCCAGCGTGGCCATGCAGATCTCGGCCATACTGGATCGAGGCCAGCAGCGGCCCACGCGCAAGGGACTGGCCACGCAGCCTCCGCCGGTCATGAGCGCCCCCGCCGCGGCCAAGTGGCTTCTCATGCTGGCCTCGGGGCTCTGGCTGAGCATAGACGTGAGGGAGGGCGGCGAGTCCGCGCTGAGCCTCGGCGGCTGCGCGGTGTTCCTGGCGATGGCCATCGTGGCCTACCTGCTGGAGAACGAGGGGCGGCGATGATGACCCACGGCGATCTCCGCCTCCTGCTCGCCCTCATGCTGGTGGGCGCCTACGGCGGCGCGGGCGGCTGGCTGGCGGCCCGCATCACGGAGGAGCTCATGAAGCGCCGCTCCTGGAGCCCCTACAAGGCGTCGGCCTTCGTGCTGCTGCTCGGCGCGGTGGCCACGGCGATCTTCTGGTCCACCATCATGCACCTGTTCCCAGAGCTTTTCACCAACTGAGCCCTAGGCTCATTCTAAGGAGAGAACCATGCCCGATCCCGAAGTTGTCCACACCATGGATGATTCCTGGAAGTATGCCCGCCTGCGCGACGTGATGAACGCCCGGGACGCGTGGCGGGCCGAGGTCGAGACCTCCACCAGGAAGCTCCTCGGAAAATACGAGGAGATCATCGACAGCATGCTCGAGGGCCGCGCGGCCGCGCGGCTGAAGCCTCCCGCGGACGGCGGGGAGCGGCCGTGAACCGCTGCACCGTCTACGGCTGCGGCAAGGCGACGGAGGAGGGCCGCGAGCTGTGCCCCGCCTGCAGGGCCTTTCTGGCCTTCGGCGAGGCGCCGCACCCCGCGCTGTCCTGGCCCAAGTGGGAGATCCTGCCGCGCCTCGATTCCATCATCCGAGCCCTGCAGGCCAGGGAGGGCTCGGTCATTCGCTCCGCAGGCATGCGCTCCCTCGAGGGGCTGGCCGAGGAGCTGAGGAGGAAGCGATGACAGCAGAGCGACGCGCCACGGCCGTGGAGGCCGCTGGCACAGTCCACGACATGGTGGTGGCCCTCGAGATCGTGGCGGGCCGCAGGCCGGGAGACGGGCGCACCCACGAGCAGGTCGCGGCGGCCGCGCTGGATGGCCTCGCGCCGCGGCGCTCCGTGCCGCCCGCCTACGAGCCCAGCGCTTGGCGCCGCATAGCGGAGCTGGAGCAGTGGGTCGCGGAGGTGATCCGCGAGGTCTCGCCCGAATACCTGCCCCGCGAGCTGGACATGCAGATCCTGGAGCGCCATCCCAGGAGGTGACGCCATGAACCGCTGTCCGTCATTGACACCTTCGTCTTTAGCAAACGCACGGCATTGACGAAACTCCGCGCCACCCTTGAGCGCATCAACGGAGACAGCCCGGATGGGGCTGATAACAATCGGTAGCACAACCAAGGAGAGCAGCGTGAACCAAGAGTCACTGTTCCGTTTCCGCCTGGAGCTTCTCGGCCTGACCAGCGATTCACGTCTCGCGGAGTGGATCCGCTACTGGCGCCGCAACCTCTAACAATCGGTAGCACGACTAAGGAGGGGTGCCATGAGCATGATCGTTCGAGGTGATGGGAAGTGTGACCTGTGTGAAGCCAACTCGGTGGCTGCCATCCAGGACACGGATGGGATCGTCACCAGCGAACTCTGTGCGGAGCACTTCAAGCAGGTCCACAAGCAGGATCCGCCTCGCTTCAACTAACAATCGGTATCGCCCCAAAGGAGGACTGACATGAGCGACAAAATCCGATTCACCATTCCGCCTCCGGCCCCCTGGTGGGAGTTCCTGCTGGCCCGGTGGTTTGGGCGAAAGATCCGATCCTATGGGCTGACTGGGTATATGTGGCGCGGTGTTTTCTACGTCACCAATTTCAGCGAGGCCCCCCATGACTGACAACGCCATCCCACTTGAAGAGTTCATCGGACCTCGCAGGCCATGCCCTTTTGCGGTTCAACCGAGCTTGAGTTGAACTGCTGGGAGGAATATGTAGTCTGCAAGAAGTGCGAGGCTTCGGCACCTGTCAGCCAGTGGCAATTCCGGACCCTCGAAACCGAACTATCCACCGCCAAGGTCGTCAATGAGATGTTCCCACACTTGCGAAAGAACAAGGAAGAATGATAACAGCAATCAAGATTGAAAACACTAAGGCCCAGCATGATGCTGGGCCTTTTTCTTTGCCGTCTAGTCAGCCCTACCACATCTCAAGCCACTGCATGTTTGCGAAGGCAGTAGTCGCCCCGCCAGGAGCTGAACCAACCAAGGTCATCACATCCTGGTGATTGAGCAGACCTGAGTAGGCGAGGACGAGGGATTTCAAATCTGCGAACTGAGTTGAAAGGCCCTTTGACTGGGCACTGGCAGCTAAGTAACCAGCGTCCAGCACCACACCACCCGATACTGCTGTGGCGGCCTTATCTACCTCCGCGATGCTGTTGGTTGCATCCATCGCCGCAAAAGTCGCTCCTGTGAGGGTCGGATTCAACACCAGCTCCCAGAACACCGGGTTGGCACCGATCGCAGCCACGTCATATTGGCCCACAAGGATGCGGCCGGTGTTGCGAACCGAGTTTGGGCCGGTAGTCTTTGCCCGAACCGAAATGAGTGGTATGCGTGCTGCAGCGCCAATCGCTGTACCGGCCCCGCCATTATTGTATGTGAACATCTTACCGTATTCTGGTTCAGCTCCACCGCCCGATTCCACTGAGGTGCAGATCTGACGAAGCGTTTGGATGGATGAAGCAGTTCCGGTGTTCACCGTCTCAAATCGACATGGGAGATTTGCTGTCTTCATATAGACGGTCGGGTTGACATTCGCATTATCAAACTCGTGGGCCAAATATGCCACGCCATCAATCTCGAATGCGAGGCGCACTCGCCCAACACCAAGCCAACGCAGATCGATGAGAAGGCACTGGGTCTTTGACCAATCCAATATCTTGCCTGATGGTCCAGCGCCATCAAAGGCATCATAGCTCCAGCTGGTCTGCGGGACCTTCAGGGCATCGCTGGGTGTACCGCTCACCGATGACCGCTGGCAGAAGCTAACGACGCCATTTCCGGCCTCCAGAAAGACGCCGTCGTTGGCGTCAAAGTACCCGAGACGCCGCACGTTGCCGGTGATGTTCTGATCAACACCACCATCAAAACAGAAGGTCTCGTGAATGGTGAGCCCGTGACCTGGTGTGTACCGCTGGTAGGGTTTTGTCTGTCTGATCGCAGACGCGCCAGAGACTGTTCCTCCGGGACTCATCTGGATAGTTGACTCGTTGGGCAGAAAGGTGATCGCCCCGGTGCCAGTTACTGAGGTCTCCCAAACATCTGTGTTATCACCATATTGTTGTTGCGATGATAACAGCGTAACGGGCTGACTAACAAGCAACCGACCAGAGGCGGATACCTCCAGTGAGTCACCAAAGAAGGTTGGGGCGTTGGGGCCGAGATTGAGAAACCTGCGTGGCATGACAGCCTCCTGTCAGAACCTGATGCCAACCTTGCCGCGAACCTCCCACCCGACGCGGTTGGCGAGAGCGTAGGTGTTCTTCGTTACCTCAATACCCACGCGAGCGAAGGCCAGGTCACGATCGTAGAATGCCCCCTCTGCCTTATCACCCCACGCGGTTGTTCCGAGCACTAATCCCGCGGCATTCTTGAGTAGCTTTGGTGTTGGTGGCCCAATCTCCTGAATGTCCACGCCCTTGAGCACCGTTCCATCCGGGCTCGACACCACCGCTCGCCGCTGGCCGTTCGGCATAGTCACAATCGAGAGATCCACCGTCACGTCCTTGCCTGGGACGGTGATGAACGCAGGCAGCTGAACGCCAAGCGGCAGGTTAGGCAGTGGCACGAGCGTTGGCTGGGTATGGATGGTGGCCTCGATGGTCTGGTTCACGTGAGCACCGGTGGGCACCAGCTGCGCAGGCTTGGGGTGCTCGGTGGGCTTCGTCTCCAGCACCACGCTGCCATCAGCCTGGTGGATCGCCGGTTGGATGATCGGCATCACAGGCACTGGGTGCTTCAGCCACAGATGCCAGCCGGTGCCGAGGCCAAGCAGCCAGCCGATGAGCAAGGTCACACCCAGCGTGATGGCTCCCTTCGTCGCGGTGTTCATACCCCACCTCCTGGGCTCGGTGGATCCTGGTTGTCAGGGCCGGATGGGCTGCGCTTCGACTCAACCCAGGCCCACAGTGGGCCGCCTCCGCCGACCAGGGCACACAGCCATTTGAATGCTCCCACCCAGTCGTCGCTGAGACCGTGAGCTTTCCAGTCGAGGCTGAGCCAGGTGATCCCGGCGATGACGACGGAGCCGAAGGCCGCAAGCTTGACGTCGCGAGTTGGGTCAGTCGAGTCAATGAACTTCTGTACCAGCCCGATCACAGGCTTGATAGGCTTGAACAGGTCTGGGAGCTTCATGCTACCTCCTTGGGGACGTCATCTGCACGAGCGAGCAGACCAGCTCGCATGTTCTCGCGTCTCGGGTCTTCTGCCAACCAGTGCTCATAATGAGACCGCTGCATCTCGCACAGCCCAGCAAGGACGGTGTCGGGATCTGCTGAGTTAACCTTGGCGAGGGTCAATGGACCAACGTGGCCATCAACTTCCAGGCCACCAAGGATCGTCTGGAGATACGCGACCGCTGTGCTTGGGCCGAGGTTGACCCCGATGTCATAGCACTTCGCCGCAACCACGTCGCTCTTGAAGTCCTGCCAGTAGCCGTCCCAGTAGTTCTTCTGGTAGAATGGCTCGACCATCTCCTCAGTGAGCAGCATGATGTCCTTGGCGTCCACCGCCCCATCGTGGTTCACGTCACCGAGGCTGCCCATCTTGTCACGCCAGGCCCTCAGCGTGACGCCATACTTTGTTGGGCCTCCAGGGTCATTGGGCAGGTTCGTGTAGTTGTGCCGCAGGTTCCACTCATGTGGCGCGGCGTAGTTGAACGCGAACTTGAAGTTGGCCATCAGTCACCTCACTTCTTGGTCTGCTGATCTGAGTTCTTGGGATGATCTATCGGCGACATCTTCGGGTGGTAGAGCTGGCCATTGAAGAGCTTGTCATCGATGACCTGAAAGTGCGCGTCAACGCCGTCACGCCACCTCCCCATGTCGGTCTTCCACTCACTATTTGCCGCGGACTCCTGAGCCTGATCTTGAACCACGATGCGGAGCTGGTGGATCTCATAGGTGACATTGTCACCCCAGCTCTTGAAGAAGTAACCGAGGACTGCTAGGATCACCGACAGCACACCCACACCCACACTGATGGCAACGGGATGGATCTCAAGTGGAACGAGGCGATCGCTGTGACGACGGCCCCGATTTTCACGTGGGATATCATATCCATGATCACAGCGATCGTGATGGGTATCAGGCTTGGTCACGGGTGGCCTCCTTGGCGATTACGGCGGTGGCGATGGCATTAAGTGCGGTGGACCTGCTGAAGGCGGCCCAGAGATAGGCCGCGCTGGACAGGGCCATGGCATACCAGTTCACGATCGCAGCCCGTTGCGTTGGGGTGTAGAACGAGACCTCGACCGCGATGGCCTCAACCTCCTGGGAGAGACGAAACGAGGGCTGAAGCAGATACCTGACAAGCCAGATGATCTCGTGCCCAGTCTGCTGGGATAAGTGAGTTTGCTCGTGGGCGATCAAAGCGGGGAACAGCTCGGGATTGATGCTCCTCGGGTGATAGATGGTCGGGGCAACGGTCAACCACCTATCGCGCCCGAGCCAGAAGAGCCACCATGGACGGGGCTTGAGCTGAGGTATCATGACATCTCCACGATGGTAAAGTTGATGCTCTGGAGTGAGACGGCTGTTCCGGTGGTGGTGATGGCATAGAGATCCAGCCAGTATGCCGTGCCCACCGCAAGTGCGTTATCGATGTCAGAGATCATGAATGGCAGACCAATGCCAGCCTGTGGAACGGAGGTGTTAAGGACCCCGCTGTTGTACACCAACCCAGGCAGCCCACTCAGCGCGGCGTTATTCGCAGGTGCGGTCCCGGTTCCAATGCACCACCCAAGCTGGACCGTCTGACCACCGCCGGTGTTGATGTCCCCCGAGATGATCAGCGTGATCTTGCCAGTACTGAGCGGCGTGAACCCCTGGGCATACCCCAGCACGTGAGCCGTTCCATCTGCCGTAGCCGTAGCCGTCGCGGGATGCCCGGATGAGTGCTGTGGGTGGGACAGGTAAGATGGAACGTAGGACAGCAGCCGCCACTGCAGGGTGACATCTACAAGCTCGGCGATGTAGGTCGTTCCCGCGACGAGATCGTTAGCCGCAACGGCACTACCATCGGCGCGAGTGAGGGTACCTGCGGTGCCGTTGACGGTGAGTGTGCAGGCACCCGTATTCGAGATGGCTTGCTTCCAGATGACCACCGCACCAGGCGTGGCACCACCGTTGACGTACGCGGTGTAGACATTATCGTGCAAGATGATCGCGTTGGCGACGGTGCTGTGATCCGCGAGGGCCATGACAAAGCCAAATGCCGTCCCGGGCCCTCTCGACTCAAGGAAGTCCCAGCCACCGGGGGTCTGTTGGCCGGTCACGTTGGTGGCCGTATTGGGGTCATTGGTATTGCCAGCGAGCAGGTTGACGAAGGCATGCTGCGTGAGCGCGGTATCCCGCACCGTTGCCCCTTGGGGGTAGCCCCCGACGGCTGCTGCAAACGTCCCGTTGAATGTGAACGGAGATCCGATGCTTTGCCATTGAGCGTACTGACTCAGCACCGCGAGTGTGCCGTTCACATCCTCCATGAAGGGAGCGACACCGCCCGAGGCAAGAGGGGTCTTGTTCGCGAGTTGAAACCCCGTCTGCCAACTCGCGTTGTATGGTGTGGATGGGGAGTCGGGGATGGAGTTTGTCAGCGTAGGGTTCAGTTGAGCGAACCAGTGCTGAAGGAGGGCGGGTTGGCTAAGCGACACTGGTCACTCCACTGGTAAAGGCTCCCTGGTTGAACGGCTGAAGGCCGCTTCCATTGAAACCGAAGGTTGAGGCGGGGGCGACGCTTTGGATACCTACGCCGACCCCAGCAGGATGAGGTAAGACTTTCGATTGCGTGAGGATGGCTAAATCAATCGCAGTGAGATTGAACTCAAAGGTGAAGATCATCCGCATACCGCCAACGTCTGCCGTGTAGCACCTGCCTTGAGCAGCGAAAAGATTCGACAGAAGCTTATTGAGGCTCGGGGCGGAACAGTCGGTGATATTTGCCAGGGCCTTCACCAGCAGCAGCGTCTTAAAGTCAACATCGGAGAGCGCGGTGGCTACGCCGTTGATGGTAAAGTTCCGGGTGACGCCAATGATCCTGCCCCACACGTCCAAGCCGTAGCCGGTGGCGGTGTTGATGTCCCAGATGCTCTGATAGAAGGCATCCAGATTGACACCAGGATCTATGTCATCATTCATGTTCTGAATCAGCGTCATGATGATGGGGCTGTTCGCATACTGCGAAATAATGGTGGAGGTCAGATCTGCGGAGTTCATACGATGGTCACCGAGATGTTAGCCGCCAGGATGGACGGATACTGATTGATGTTCAGCGCCTGACTGACCGCAGTTGGAGAGGCAACGAGCCCAACGTAGAGCTCAAGGATATGGACGTGTGGATCGATGCTCAGGATGGGTGCGTAGTAGCGGCTGGCGTAGACCGTTCCACCGATGCGCTGAACAGGGCCACCATCGCCACCAGCCGCCGCACTGATGATCGCGTTCTGCACGAGGGCGGTCAGGCCCCCGGGCAGGTTGGGATCGTTAGCGATCTGCACCGCGAAATAGATTGGCGTAGCCGTGGGTCGCTCGAAGGTTACGTTGTAGGTTGGGTAGGGGACGCTGTAACCACTGGTGTCTTGCACCGAGACAGTTGTGTTCCCGTTGTAATCACACCCCTCGTTTTTCTTGGACCAGATAGCCTGCGCGATTGACGCGTTGTCACCACCCACGACCGCGACGTACAGCGAGTGAGGCACGAGGGTCACGCCCCCAATGGTGATCGGTGAGGAGGTGGTGTTCTCAGTGACGTAAACATCAGTGGGCACAACCGGCGGAACCAACGTGGCCCCGCTCGCGAACACTGCGGCATAGATGGATGGCAGGCTGCCCTTCGAGTTCAGCGCCACACTGTTCTGACGGCGATACTCGAACTGCTGAGGCGTCTCCACGTTGGTGCCGAGAACGCCTGCAGTCGCATTGCTGATCGAGTCCCAGCCGGGGATGGCCACGTAGATCTGATTGAGGGCGCCAATAGCGCACGGGATGGGTCCGGTCTGGGCATTGTAGAATGTGAGCGTCAGACTGCCACCAGCGGGAATCGTTCCGCCCACCTGGGCATAGTAGACATTCCCGTTGGTGTCCTTTGCCTGAGCCCCAGCCGGAATCACCGTGCCCGCCACGCCGATGCACGTGCAGCTCACGGTGGTGCTCGTCGCCGGGTTTCGACTCATGAAGTAGATGTAGCCGATCGCGTCCTGCATGCGGCCCTGCGCGTAGAGCGGGTCAACCTGCGAGCAGTAGTAGAGGAACTGCGAGTCCTTGTCTGCGATGATGGCCGCGAGGCTGCTGGCGAGCTGACCCTGAGGCGTCGTCAGTGACTGATCAAGACCGCCACCGAACGCGGTATTCATATCGGCTTGCACCGCTGCGAGGATAGTAGCCGCATCGGGTGAGGTGAACCCCGTTGACCCGAAGGTTGGCTGAGGAACGGTCGTCATGATGCCTCCTAGAAATGGGCGTTGAGCTGTTGGCCGGTGGTGTCAATGAATTTGACGACGCCAGAGACCGTTCGGTCAGTGATAGATGTGATCGCGGTTTCGGCGTCCACCACTCCCGAGACCGACAAGGCCTGTGCATTGAACTGGGCCTGAAGCAGCGAGAGCGAGTACTCCTGACCAAGGATCTGTTGTAGGTACGGGACGCCGATCGTCGTATCGAAGAACACCTCCCCCAGAAAGGTCTTGAGGGCACTGGCAACATTCTGAGCTACCGCAGTTGGGCCGGTGACCACCGCAATGTTTCCGCTGGCATCCACGGTAAGATCCCAGTTGGCCGATTCAGCTGAGAGCGCTAGACTGTTCATACAGGAGCTCCTGTGTTACTGGTGCCGGTTTGAACACCAGAGTGAACGTGGGTATGTAGGCTGGTTCCCTGGCCAGTGACGTCTCCAGTGAACGCGGCAGTCTGATCCCCGGTAACCGCTCCCTTCACGTGCAACGTGCCATCGATCTCGACGTTGCCCGTGACTTTCAACGGGGCGTCTACCTCGACCGTCTCAGGCGCCACGATCTTGATTCCAGTATCGCTGATGATCAGGTAACGCGTTGGGGTGATGGTACTGAGCCAGCCACCCACGTAAAGAGCATCGGCCATGTCAAACCGTCGGTCGCTGCCCGGATTGGCTTTGGCACCCGATGCCTTTACCGCGCTGATGTCGCGGTCGGCAAAAATGCAGAAACCCACGTCCCCGATCTTCGGGTCACAGATGACCGCGTTGACTCCGCCCTGCAGTCGGAAGAACGGCACGCCGTAGATGGTGGTGTGGGGAACCGAGGCACCCGAGCCGTCAAGCTGATTCACGAGTGGTACGATGTCCACGTAGCCCACCGGGTTGGTTCCTCCGCCGTAAACGGCCTCCACTGACACTAGGGTAGCTACGCTCACACCGCCGAGGAGCTGATTCATGAGGAAGGAAAGCTGATTGAACAGCGTGTTGCCGCTGCTAAGCTTTCGCTTGGGGAGGTAACCGTCATTTGGGTTCATGGTCATGCTCCCACGAAGGATGCCTTGATCTCAGTGAGCCATCGACCACCGGGATGTTCGGCTTCGAGATTGTGCTTGAGCATGTGCACACGCCATGTTCCACACGCCATGGGGATGGCCGACTGGATGACGATGAGACCACCAAGTTGGATTGCTGGATTAAACAGACACGAGAGCGAGATGCCCTGTTTGTCAAAGGTGGGGTAGCCCTTCATGCCTGTGGCAGCATTGATGAGCGGAGCCGTTCCCTTGCGTGCTGCACCGCGCGGAGCGATGAATAGCTGACCGTCATCCACACCGAACTCAATGTTGGCCGCGTCAGCAACGGCAGAAGCCTGCTGCATGGCTGTCCCCGGAAGATAGGGGTTAACGAGCACACCGGTCACACCGTTGTCCTGGAACGTGTAACCCATTTGAGCGGCAAGCTTGGCCATGATGGTTGACACCGGCACAGCCCCCTTGTAGCTGGTCGGAGCGACGGGGGCGATCGCTGGGTAGTAGCCGGACACTCCTTTGACGTGGAAGTACAGGTTCGGAGCTGACTGGTAGTTGGACCATGCCTCGCTGATCTCGCCCTTGAAGACGAGGGACATACCTGATGCGTCACCGGCCAGCACCTCAACCAGGTTCTTCTTCACCGCGAGAGGTCGGAAGGAGAGGGTCGTCAGCAGCTTCATATCCGACTCCTTCATACCATACACCTTCAACGTCGCCGAATTCTTGCTTGGGTGACCGCCCTTCTCGACCTCGACTGAGGTACGCAGGTCAGAGATGACGGTCGTGTTGTTCGTGCCGTCAAATGTTCCGCTTGCGAGCGTGAAGCTCACCCGGATGACTTTGGAGGAGAAGGAGGCTGGCACAAATGCTCCTACCTGAATACCGAGATGACGACTAGCCCGGGATCACGGGCAACGGCCACCGACCCTGTGGTAACGAATCCAATGGCTTGCACCACGAACCCCGTGTTCGTATAGTTGCTCCAAGTCCCAGAGAGGGAGCAGCCAGAGGCCTGAACTCCGTCATCAGATACTATACAGCTCACGGAGTAATTACTGTCAACCTGGCCAGTAAGAGTTACTGAGTACTGCCCAGTGGCAAGCCGTGTAACTCCAGAGATCGCCCCGCTAAAGGATAGATTTGAGATCACTCCACCAGATGCGCTGAACTTAGCCTTCCCAATCAGACCACTCTGACTTATCAGCGAAACGCCAGCTGGCCACACCCCAGCGGTCTTCGGGCCGAAGATGTAGTTAGTGGCGGCATTGATCCAGAAGTCACCATCCACGCCATTGGCAGACGTAGGATTCACGGTGCCAGAGAGCACTGTGTTACCTACCGCGCTAGCTCCCTTTACCAAAGCGGCATAATGGTTGGCCACCTGAGCTGCAGAGAGACAGGAATTGTAGAGGGCCAGCTCATCCACGATGCCCGGCGCGTTCGGATCATTCCAGGCGGTAGTAAGAATCCCGCCTGCGGGGCGGGATACCAGCGGGATCGTGTAGGCAACTGCGGTCGAGGCCACCAGGCTGCCATCCAGGTAGAGCTTCATGGTGGCGCCGTCATAGGTGGCAACGATGTGATACCACTGGGTTCCAACCAGTGTGTGAGGGCAGACAGCTGTTCCGGCGCCAAGGATGCTGAAGATCGGCGTAAACGGCCCGGTGTTAAAGAGACGAACCCCGATCAGGTTAGTAGTCGAGTTAGGAGCGCTTGAGATCTCGAAGAGGGATCCATACGTGGATCCAACAACCACCTTAAACAGACCCTCGATGGTGAAGCTGTTCCCGTTGGGCCACGCAGTTTGAAGACCGACAGGGATGGTGGCATACTGGCCATCGGCGTATTCCATCCCACGATCAGGGTCTCCAGCAATGCCTCCAACGGCTGGAAGCATATGACCTCCTACAGGGGTAGCGTCATAGCCATTCCCTGAAGAGTCTTTGTAGGTAGTCGAACTGTAGTCATCGTTGAAGCGCCAGTAGGCGACGGGGCGATCACCAAGAACCACAGAGGAGTAAGCGTTGCCTGCTGATACCATGGACACTGCCGTAGGTGTCCAGTTCTTGCGAATCCAATCGAAGGAGCCCGTAACTGACAAGCCGGAAGAGTTCACTGAGTTGGCATAAAAGCCTACGCCATCAATGGACCCCAGCCATGCGGCAATGGTTGTGGCACCGCAGTTGATGAAGTTGATTCCGTCTACACTGTAAAACGCCGTCAAGTTCGTGCCATCGCTCTGGATTCGTAGATAAAATTCCTGACCAGAGACAGCTACCGTTCCGACGTTGGATGCGTATGAAGTTGGTGAGTTGTATGTGTTAAACTGAATGGCTAATCCACTAGCGTAACTTGAGTAGGATGTCAAAATTAGATTGAGCATCTTGCCCGAGGTCGAGTTCCGCAGCACCAACCCGCACTGGGTGAAGTCCGTAAGACCGTTGGCTAGGAGAGACACCTTGGCGGTGATAGTCCAAGCTCCCACGTCACTCCATGGTTTCACCAGAATGCGGAGACTGTCCGTAGTCAGATTGGGGGCGTGGATAGCAAGGGCGCCGCCCGCTATCCAATAAGTCGCAGTTCCCTGATTCACCCAATTCCAGGCGCCAGTCCCCGTGGGACCGGTGTCACTGTTGAACTCATCATTCCAGGCATCGGGCACCGCTGGCGGAACGTCTGGACCATAGGCAAGCGCACCAGGGCTCTTCAGGGCGATACCTGAGGGCCACACTCCAGCAGCCTTCGGGCCGTAGAAGTAGTAAGCCACCGTATCTACGTAGAAGTTTCCATCCACCCCGAGCGAGCTTGATGGGATGCCAGACCCATAGAGAACGGTGTTCCCGTTTGCCCCAGGGTTGCCCTGAACGCCCTGAATGCCCTGAACGCCCTGAACGCCGATGGGCCCCTGTAACCCCTGCTTTCCCTGCGGTCCAGGTGGTCCGACCACTACCGTTGGTGATTGAAATCCCCGTGCGGGTGCGGCGGGAACGAACGCGGCACGATCTGTTGGTGAGGTAAGCGTGTCGCGGTCGTAGAACGAGAGCAGACAGTCCTGCAGCCCGAGCGTGATCGAGACCTGCTGGGATGGCTCCATCGTCAGAGGGACCACCGTGTTGGTGCTGCCATCTGCCGGGACGTAGATCAGAAAGTAGCGAGTACCAAGGCCGGTGTAGTCCGGGTCTGACGTGCCCTGAGTGTCGATGAACAGCAGGCTCCCGGTGAACCCTAAATAAGCTCGCGAGTTGATCGGCGTCCCGAGTAGACAGGGCACTCCCGACCAGGCCTGAACTCCATTAAGAACCAGATCGCAGTAGAGCATTGGACACCGTTTAACGAATCGCGTTCTGACGAGCAAGGGCGCGAAGTTGATCGAGGGTCATTTCGCTATAGTTGGGTGTGGGCGGCGGTTGCGGCTGCTGCTTTCCATGGCAGCTCATCGAGGCCATGTCGATCTTCTTCAGCTTCGAGGCCGGGAGGGTCACGGATGCCGTCGTGTAACTGGGAGTGACAATCCGCACCTCAAGCAGGTCGACCAACGCGATGACCATGTCCTGGCCCTTGCTATGGTCACGAGAGTAGGAGAACTCCTCCACGGTGCAGTTCAGATATGTCATCTCCGGGGTGACGAAGTGATAGAGGTTGAGCGTGTCGTTCTTCAGCACCTCAAGTTTCGTGATGAAGTCTGAGATACGTTGCCTGCTCCCACCCACGGCCATCTTCACCTGCATTTTGAATGGAGTCGCCACCTTGTTGTAGGTCGTGAACGCACCCTGCTCAACTGGAAAGTCGCTGACACGAGACTTGTTCGTGTAACGCATCGCGGCGATGGTGTCGATGTCTACTACCGACTTACCGGACTGATCGAACACGCCCCAGACGTTGGTGAAGAGCTGAGTGGGCTGGCTCATTAGATGCCTCCGTCAGCCTGATCAACGAGATCATGTGACTTGATTGCTGGACCAAGGGCGGCGGCAACACCCCCTGCATCGGTGGCCTGCGTGTTCACGTAAATGGTCCCGATAGACACCGACTTGGTTGTGGTGCTGTGAGAGGACATTGAACGGAAGCCTCCGGGGGTGGCCTCTCCTGCGCTTGCCCCACTGTACCCGGCAAAGGCGTGCTGAAGCGCAGGCGAAGAAAGTCCTGGCACCAAAAGATCTCCGACGGGGCCAAACTTCTTGATCATCTCGATGACATGCAGAAGAGCGCGAACTGCTCCCTCCTGCATACCTCGCCAAGCTTCATTCCACACGTTCTCCATCGAGTAGACCTGAAGGTAGAACTCATAGTACAACATCTTGAACAGCGTCGTGAAGTACGTCTTGAAGTCCTTGAACAACTCCTTGAATTTGTCGATCGCCTTACCCCACTGACCGGTCCACATGTAGTAGAAGAACATGACACTGTCCTTGAGCACCTGGATGGCTTGTGTGAAGGTCTCCTTGAGGAACTCCAGGGTGCTCATAACCGCACCCTTGATACCATTCCAAACGTCCGCAAAGAACTGGAAGAAGCCCCCGAGAGAGGACTTGCCCCCATCCATCCACTTCTTCCACTCAAGATAGAGATAGGTCACAGCAGCGGCCACGAGACCAACTGCCGCCGCGATGGCCAGAGTGATGAGCTCAATGGGGAGCAGCTCAAGAACTACGGGTGCCATCGCCACCGACAGAGCCATCACCGCTGCTGTGATACCTGCAATGGCGGCCTTGATGACTACCGGGTGCTTCTTCGCCCAATCACCGATCGCGATCAGAATGTTCGCAAAGCCCTGCAAGGCAGGCATGAGGCTGTGGATTACCTCCTTGCCCACCATGGCAAACTGAATCTTTACGTTCTCCATGGTATCGTTGAATTCTTCTGCCTTACCAGCCTGCTCCTCGGTGTAGGTGCCGAGCCTCTTTTCCTCCTCAACCAGCTCGGCAACACCCTCCTTGCCCTTCATGAGCAGACGAATGGTGCCCTCGCTCAGCCCCAAGCGCATTCCCAGACCAAGTGCCGTCCCTCCGCTCATGCCCTTCATCTTCTCTGAGAGCATCTCGAACACCTGGATGGCGTTCTTACCCTTGAGGTCTGCTTCGTGAAGGCCCAGACCGGCAAACAAGCGCAAGGCCATCTGAGCTCGTGGGCCGTGGATCGCGATCAAGGCGAGGTTGCTGGTGGTCTGGCGGAGGCTGGCATTGAAGTCCTGTGCTGAGCCACCCTCAAGTTGCACGGCCCGCTGCCAGCCCTGAAGCTCCTGAACGTTGATGTCCATCATGCGGGCGAGCTTGACGCCAGCGTCCTCGGCTTCAAGCTCGCCCTCTGCGAACGACTTGAGAGCCTCTACCGACATCATGATGCCGAGGAACTCTCCCGCCTTGGCGATCAGCTCAGTGAAGAACTCACCAGCGTTCTTGCCCTTTTCCTTCAGATGCTCTGCCGTCTTGTCTGCGCTCTCGCGCGTCTGCTTCTGTCCCTCCTCGGCCTCGTCAACTCCCTTTTTGAAGTTGGTGGTATCGAGGCCGAGAGTGACGAGGAATGCGTCAATGATCGAGGCCATCTACTTCCCCTTTTCACTGGCTGAGATGTTTGCGTTGTCCACGAGAATCACCTCAAGCATATTATAGGCATCCTCCGCACCGTAGATGGTTTGCAGCTCGTGAAGCGTAGCAAGCTTACGCGAGATGATGATGCCTATGACTCGGGGGATGTTGACGTATTCGTTTGGGGCCCGCCGACTTTCTTCCCGCTCAAGGACGAGAGCCAGTCGGCGATGGAAAAACCGAGATGCAGCTCCAGCACGCGAGCTCTCAACTTGAGTCGAGTCAACACCTCGTCAATGTCAGACTTGTGCAAGGGTCTGGGGTAGCCAAGCGGGAACTGAACTGTTCGCTTCTCGGGATCGGGGACAAACTGAATGCACCCGAACATCTCATCGAGAAGCGGCTCGACCTGAGCCCAGGGTAGACCACGGAAGGATTCCAGGCCGAAGCCAGCAAGGTCGGCTAGGCCCGCCCCATCAGGCACCGAGATACCCGAGGCAGCCAAGGCATTAAGGGCGCGAGCCGCCCACTTCTCCGCCTTATCCGCATCCATCTCGGTGATGAGGAATGTCTTGCCGTTGTCACGGTCATTGGATGAGACCGTGTAGAGTTCAGTTTTGCGCACTCTACACCTCCGCCGGTTCGATGCGTTCCCAGGTGATCTCGAACTGCATGGCCTGCAGAACCTTCTTCACACTCGGGATGGGAGGATACTGAGTGAGTGACCCGTTGATGCAGTTGAAGCTCTTGCCGATGCTAGGCAGATCGATCGCAGCGGAACACGGCATATCCTCACGCTGAGACTGCATCGCCTTGATCCACTCGTAGAAGATGTCGAGGCTGGGGCTGTCAGGCTGGATCGAGATCTTCATCTTGATCAGATTGAATACGAAACCTGCGCTCTTGTAGCCGTCCACGCCGATGACGGCCTCGGCCGAGGCGATGGGGTCGGTAGAGAACGCGTCGTCGGCTGCGTACTTCTGAAGCTGGACCGGGACGTTGAACAGCCCGGGGATGGCCAGCGTGAAGACGCTGTTTGCGGAGGTGATTGACTTCGCCATGGTGATCTCCTACTGGATGTTGACGGAAGCGAGGTTGATCTTCTGGACGCTCTGACCGTCAGTGTACCAGAAGGTGCAGGGAGGCGACTGGCGCAGAGAACGCTGCTGAGCGCTCGCGGGATTGATCTGCAGATACCAGCCGCGCGTGGACAGCACGGTGTCGATCGTGGCTCCGGCAGCAGCGTTCACCTCGGCGGCCTGGGCAGCAGAGAGGGTGGCGCCCGCGCGGATGACGCCAGCATTCAGAGCCTGGTTGATCGGGTCCTGAAGCGCGGCGCGGATCAGGCCGTAGCCCTGCGAGTTGTAGGGCACCGACTTCGTGTTCTGCAGCAGCTCCATCAGCGCGAGCTGGAATGCGTTGTTCAGCCAGATCGCATCCACGTAGCTGTCAGCCCAGAGGTAGGAGCCACTCACCTGGCCGTTCTGCAGACCCACGAAGATCTGATTGGCGGTGGCGTAGGAGCCGATGAAGTTGTAGCCGTTGGCGAGGAGGTTCGCAGCGGTGGTCCCATCTGTAGCGGTAGCCGCAAGTCCAGACTGCATCTTAAATGCGAGTGTGATGCGACCGTTCAGCTGCGTGTAATCCACACTGGCGAAGGCGCCCATCACGAAGGCCGCGTCGAGGTAGGAGCTCCACACCGGACACGTCCCGCTCATGGAGTTCGTCTTCAGCCAGGAGCCGAGGCCAGTGAAGGTTGTGGGGTTGCCGGTGGCGGTGGCATCCGTGTCGTACGGGACGTATAGGTAGCGACCTGCGGTCCCGTTCGTCCACGTCGCGAAGGCCTCCTTGTCGGCAGTGATCGGCTCGAAGGCGGTGGAGAAGCTGATCCAGTTCTGTGTCTGGGCAATGATGGCGGCCATCGCGGTGGCCGGGGTCTGGCCAGCGGTCCCGAGGCTCTGCACCGCACCGGTTGCGGAGGTGAGGGCGAGGGCGGTGGCACCTGCCCCACTGCCGAAGCTCACCGAGGAGCTCGCGCCGGTCGTCGCGCTGGTGACCACGAAGGCTCCCTGAAGGGAGTCGTAGGTGACGGTCTGGCCAGAGCCAAGGTCGGTGGTGATGGTCGCGGCTGCGTTAGAGAAGCTCGTTGCCGCATGCAGGTCAAGCGAGGCAGCGGTCTTGAGCACACCGTCAACCGTGATCTCCAGATCATAATTACCGGTGATGGTGGTGGCAGCCACCGTCTGCGAGGTATCTACGGTGTAGGTACCGGCACCGCCAGTGGTGCCGGTGAGCTGACTCACGATACGGGTGTTCGCGGTGACGCCCGTGCCGGTGAGCACCATCCCAGGGACGTAGGCTCCCGAAGCCATGGTGACGACCGTCAGCGTGGTGCCAGAGATCGTGGACGTTGCGGCGCTGACCGCAGGCGTGATCGCCTGAACGGCGGCGAGAGAGGTAACGGCGGCGCCGCGAGTGAACGCAGCCAGGGCCGAGGCCGAGTAGCGCGAGAAGAACAGCGCCCCAGGCTTGATGTTGCTGCCGTCGAAGCCACCGAAGTAGACGGCAGCCATCGCGGCCTCCTGGCTCGTTGGCCCGAAGTAGTTCTGGACGGACGCGGCGGTGGGGAAACTCACCGGCGCTCCGAAGGGAAGCTCGGACGAGACGCTCAGGATGAGGCCGTTGAGGGCGAGCGGATTTCCTCCCGCACTCAGGACGCTCGGCGTGACCGAGACAAGTTGGGAAGCAGGAATGCTCATGGCTCGCTCTCCTTAGAGGGGGTAGGTGGATTCGGCGCTGATGATGCCGACGGTGAGGGTCTGGGCGAACTGCATGGAGGTGACCGCCGAGGGCTCGAACTGCAGGTGGAGGCGGACGATCCACCGAATCTCGTAGAGGTTTTCTGAGTCGACGAAGGGCACCTCCGTGGGATCGTCTGAGAAGAGCGGGGCAAGCCCGTAGGGAGAGAAGAAGTCGCAGGCCTGTGGGGATCGGAACAGCAGCTCGATTAGGGCGGTCGCGTCGGGCGCCTCAGCCCCGTAGGCGTCCACCTGCAGGACGTATTCCATCGGGGCCGAAGAGATCTGCTGGCCCACTGGCGGCACGGCCAGGGGCTGGTCGACGTAGGAGTCCTCGTTGGTGGAGAGCCTGTGCCTCGACAGCCTCTGCATCACGAGGAGCGGAGGCTTGGGCATCGGCACGCCGTTGTCCAGCTCCCGGATGACCTGCCCCGCGGCGTAGCCGGTGACGGACATGAGCCACGCCTGCAGGCCGGTCAGCACGAGCAGGTCGGGGCCGATGGAGGCGGTCATCGCCTCGCTGGCCACCGTGCCCGCGCTCGCGCTCAAGTGGTAGGTGCCCGCGCCGCCCGTGCCCGTGCCGAGGGAGGCGATGGTGAGGCCGGCGGGCAGGCCCGCGCCGAGCACCGTCTGCCCCGCGGCCAGGGCGCCCGAGGACACGGCCGTGACGGTGAGCACCTGCCCCGCGATGGAGCCGG
>JAEHJW020005516.1_pt1 | contig 57833 bp, 88 predicted proteins | sample 9271431 | NCBI WGS metagenome assembly JAEHJW02 | reverse complement strand
TCGCCTTCGGCGATCATCATCGCGGAGGTGGAAATCGACCAGTTCAGCGAAGCGCCATCCGCCGTCGTGCCGATTTCGTGCTGATAGACGTAGCCGTCCGCGCCGCCGCCCAAAGGATTGCCGACCGCCGACATATCTTGCCATCCGGTGCGGGCCAATTTGCCGTAGTCCCAAGTCTGCTCAACGACATTATATTTCACATACGAATCGCATTCCCCCGTGCCGCCCGATAGGGAAGGATAGAACCACCCCACCTCATGAAACATGGCATTCGGCGCCGCCGTGATCTTGTTCACGTTGTCCCAATCGAGGTCTTGGAAGATTTGGTCCCACACCGTGCAATGAAGCGGCACCACTTCACCGCCGGCGAACATCATGAATTGGCCGCCCGAAGGCGGCCCGCTATCCGAAAGATCGGTCGCGCCGGAAAGCCAGTAGACGAAATCGCCAAGCGTGCACACCGCCCGGGGCGCGATCAGCCCGCAATGGTCGGCCACTTTGATGAAGCCCCAGACCAGCTCCGTTTCGCCATAGCCGCCGAGATAGTTCATCACATAGAGGTCGACGTCCGTGAAGATCATCGCCTGCTGCGGCCCCTGGATGCCGGCCACGATCTTCGATCCGGACGGGATCGTCTGCGATCCGGCCTGATTGGTGACCGTAGGATTCCATTGCGTGTAGTCGCCGGCCGTCGACCATGAGAGGAGCAATGGCTCCTGAATGCCATTGACCGAAGCCCCCCAAGCCACGCACATCAGCTCCGGCATCGCTATGAAGATGCCGTTGTTGGCCGGTGGCGCGGTGTCGATGAATTGCGCCTGGGTCTCGCCGGTCGAAGGCGTCCACGAGAAGATGCCGCCCCCTTCCGGGCAGACAAGGAGCGTTTCCCCCCAATTCCCCATCGTCCACAAGGCCACCTGGGGTAGAGCCGCGGGCGTGTAGGGCGATCCTTGCCCGTAGCCCCCCTCGCCATAGCCGCCGATCCCATAGCCGTACGGCACGCCGGAAACAGCCTGCACGCCATAATAGATCAGCCGGGCATTGCCGCCATTTTCCGAAACCGTCGCCGCGGATGAAGCCGGCGCCGCGGCATCGATGGTGAAGTTGTTCGCATCCACGATGGATTGGACAAGGTATGAGCCTTGCAGCGTGATGCCGCCGACCGTCGTCGCCACGTTGACCGCGAAAGAACCGCCGACGACCTGGCCATGATTATCGAGCGTCACAGTGACCACCGGCGAAGATGCTGCCGTCGTGAATGAAGGCACCGCGCCCCCATCCGCCACGGTCGAAGTCGCCGCCGATCCGGCATTGATGGTGAAGGAAGTGGACGTCGGGAACGAGATAATGGGGTATTCGCCGGAAAGCACCAGGCCGCCGACCGATACGGGGACCACGAAATTCACGAAGGTGCCGGAAAGCTGGCCGACCGTGCTATCCACCACCGTCACGGTCGATGATCCGGATTGCGTCGTCACATCGGGGATCGGGTTGGTGGTCTGCGAAAGCGGCGTGATATCGGTCAGCGTGTTGCCGGTGATGATATTGAGCGAGGTGTCGGTCGCTACCGCGGTATAAATCGCGCCGTTGAGATCGGCCCACGACTTGATCACGCGCGGCGGCGAATCAAACTGCCCGGGCCACCATTTGACCCACCCGCCGATGGCTTGCGGAAGGCCGTCCTTGAAGCGCACGAGATTGCCGGCGTGCCAATGGCCCTCGGCCGCCAGGAGCGGCTTCTGGCTATCGATGCCGGGCGCGAGCTTGAGGGGAACGATGGGCATGTCAGCCGCGCTGCTGGTTGGCGACGGGGTTGGGGATGCGCGAGGACCAGCTGCTGGCCCCATACTTTTTCCGGAATTCCTCGCTTTCCGCGAAGGACATGAGCTTGGTGTATTGGTCTTCCCACGATAGCGCCATCTTGGGGTCATCCGCCTGGGCGCCGAAGTTTTTCTGGTAGCCGGCCATGAACACCATCGATGCGGCAAGGAAAAGGTCGGGAAGCAGCTCCGTGAGAACCGTCGTGGTGTTCGATGCCGAAAGGGGAAGCGGCCGGTATGTGCCGAAGACCTCCACATTGTAGGCTTGGTCCGGCGATGGCCCGAGAAGGGCGGAGGCCTGGCCGATCATCGCGAAGATTTCCGGCTGCCCCTGATATGCGGTCCCGTTCGATGGGTAGAGCATGTCGATGATGTCGTGGGAGACCGCGGTGAGGATCGCGCGCGAGGCGACCGGCGGCAGCGATCCGGCCGGAGTGAGGATGGCGATCGTTTCCGGTACCACCAGAGTGTCAGGAAGCGTGATCGTGCGCTCCCCTGGCGTGCATATCGTCGACGTGTCGCGATATCGCGTGTTCAATATATCAAGCTGCCGATAGATACGGAATTCGGCGTATTGAATGCAATTCGGCAATATAGTCTGGAATGCTGTGTTCGTTGATTGCGTCGCCATAAGCGTCGCAAGGGACGATTGATAGGAATTGTAGTCCATATCTTGCCCCCTTTATTGTCCGGCGTAGATGATCTTGTTGACTACACCGGCCGGCGGAACATTCTGCGACGCCCCAGAGCCGGCGCTATTAACCGAAATTCCTGTCGTTGACGGATTGTTCGTCGCCGTCGCGGCATTGGCGCTGATCGATGTGGTCGTGGCATTAATATAAATGTTCGCATAGCCGGTCTGAATATTGGCATAGCCTGTATTTGTTGCGTAGCCGGTGCCGAGTGAATTAAGTCCGTTGATATCGTTGCTGTAGTTTGACATGGGCTGGTAGGAGAGACCAAGCGTATGGCCATGTCCTGCATCAGAATGACCATGCCCACTATCGCCGCCTGTATGGCTATGCGCAGGATTGTTTAGGCTATGATTATGCGAATTCTGGGTGTGATTGTGGCCGTTGTCGGTAATATTGTGGGCATGGGCTTGCAATAGCTCGTTGCCGCCGGTCACCCCAAGCGTCGCCGCCGCGCCAAGGGACGCCGTGGTCAGCCGATTGGCTGCCGTGCCGCCCATGGCGTCCGCGCCGAAGGTTGCGCGCCCGCGGAAATCCGGAAGGTTGAAGGTCGTCGACCCATCGCCGGCGCCCCAGGTTGTGCCGATGGCGCCGAAGAGGTCCGCATAGGTCGTGCGCGAGACCGCCGATCCATCACAAAGCATCCACAAGGGTGGAGGCGTGCCGCCGGCGAAGTCCTGCGTCGTCCCATGGTTCGGCTCCGAGACGAGGTAGCAATTCGTCCCATCCGAGAAGACGTGCGAAAGCCGCGCCGGCAGGTTCTGCGTCCGCGAATTGGAAGCTCCGCTCGTGACCGTGATGGGAAAGCCGCCGCGGGTCGTTTGGTCATGGAAATAGAAGTAGCCGGGCTTCTGGGGGATTTGGATCGTGACCGCGCCCGTCAGCGTGCCGGACAAGTTCATCCGGAGCGCTTGCGCCTGGCTATTGGAAACGACCACCGTTCCCGAGCTGATCGATAGGTTCGTGGTCGTGCCGAGATAGGCGTCGATGGCCGCCATGTTGGCGTTGACAATCGGCCCCCACGCATTCGGATCGGCCCCCGTAGCGGGAACCGTGAGGCCCTTGTTTGGGGTAACGGGGTCTGCCATGGCGCTACTCCGGAAGGATGATTACGGGGCCGCCCGTCGGCGCGCGCAGCTTGTATCGGTCGGCCTGGATCGCATTGATCACGCCGGTTGCGGCATCCGGCGAGATGTAGGGGACGGGAAGCGGCGCCCCGGGCGCCTGGAGGAATTGCCCGCGCGGATCGAGGACGTCATTCCCAAGCGGGTCCTGCACCATATTCGCCATGAAGGGCGCATATAGGTCCGGCCGGGGAAACATCTTCGGCACGGGATCGGGCGGCACGATGATCGGCCGATAGTGCTCGAAGGGCTTGTCATAGCACTTCCGGCAGACCCGGAAGTTCAGGTTCATCATCCGATTGCCGCGCCAGTCGTATTGGAACCGCAATTCGTTGAGATTATACCAGATGCCGCATCGGTCGCATGTGCCGAAGGCGCGGGGATCATGGGAATTGACCCTCGCGCGCCCGTGAAATCGCCAGGCCATGGCCGCCCCCTCACACGTTGAAATAGCCGGAAAGGCCGGGGACCACGAAATAGGGGACGTCCTCCGTGTTGCGGGCATCCGCCTTCCGCTTGCTCATGTCCGCCTCGGCCCGGAGCATCGCCAAGCGATCCGGCGCATAGATGACCGCAAGCTGAGCCGCGAGCTCATCGATGAAGGCTTTCATGAAATAGACCGGGATCGGGATCGTCGTCCCATTCCCGAGATCGACATCTTGCATCTGGCCGACGCTATAATAGTGGAATTCCCAGTTTGCCTGCGATGGCGGCTGCCATAGCGTCACCGTCGGTTCCAGAAGGCGGTCAAACCAATACACGGTCGGCTGCCCCGGCGTGTATTTGTCCGGAAATGACGCCCATTCCGACCGGGAAATCGGGAACATATAGAAGTCGAATTGATCGCTTCCGCCCGGATTGGTCCGAAGGAAGGCGTCCAGCATCACCATGACGGTGCCCGGCACGGAATAGGAGGCCTGGCCCGGGATCAGCGGCACGGCGGTCTTTTGGAGCTCCCAGAGGTTGGGCTGATCATTCGACCAATCGGCGAGCACAAGGTTCGCGGCCATCCGCGCGTTGAGCATGTGCTCCTGCACGAGCTGGGATCGCCGAAGCCCGCACCGCGCGAACGCATAGAGGACTGCTTCGCCGGCGGTTGGATTGAAGTTGAAGGTGCCGGAAAGCTGGTTGAGGCCCGATCCCGTTGCCATTTTCAGTCCTCCGAAAGCGCGTTGCCCGCCTTAGCCCAGATCATTTTAAGGCGTCGGCTTTGCCCATGCCGCCGGCCGTCATGCCTCTTGCGGGGACCGGTGGGTAGGGAGGCGGGCCGTTGAAGGCCGTGCGCGAGACGGCCCAAGGAATGACGCCCCCGCTATCAGTTGATGGAGAAAGGCTGAAGGATATTGACGTCCAAGTCGCCGCCGGTAAGCGCCGTGACGACAAGCTGCAAGGCTCGGATCGGCGAAGTGATCGTCGCCTCCACGGATGCGGTTTCCCCCGCCGACGTGCCCGGCACAAGCCCCCACGTCGGGTTCGGCGCAATGGCGGCGCCATAGCCCGGCCCCGGCTCCTGAAGAATAGGGTCGCGCGTTTGGTTAAGCGAGAAGGACGCCGTCACCCCGGCCGGCACCAGCACTTCCGCGGCGACGTTGAAGGGGTTCACCCACCAATCGAGCGCGAAGACGTAGGTGCCGGGCGCCGTAATTTTCGCATGAATTGGCCGGGCCATGGGTCACTTCCCCTTGTCGCCGCCGAGGGGCGGCTCGCCGAGCTCCTTGGCCCGCTTGTCGATCCAGCGCCGGACCGCCGGCTTGTCATTGGCGCGGCCGAAGTCGTGCTTTGCATTCTCGAGGTCGTGGGCGTTCCGGATCGGGAAGCGGCCACCCGGCATCGTGTCGCCTTCGGCCTGTGCGTGCTTGCGCGCGGCCTCCGTGATGCCGCCACGCTTCCGCGGCTTCCGATCCAGGCGCGGCGAAGCCGCCGCCCCCTCCATCTGGAGGGAACGGCGGCGTTTGCGCTTGCGCGGGGCGTCGCCCATCGCTCAGTTGCCGGCGGTGATTTCCGCTTCGCCGCCGCCGCGCCGGGACTCCGTGCGGGAAGCGGTCGTCAGCGGATTTGCATCGGAGCCCACGCCGCCGCCACGCTTCCGCGGCTTGCGGTCGAGGCGCCCCTTGGCGCCTTCGCCTTCCATGCACTCCGTGCGACCGCCAGAACGACGCGCGGCCCGGCGCTTGTGGCGCTTGTCGCTTTCGCGTTCCTCGCGCTCCTCCTCGTTCGCGCGGTGGCCGCCTTCCATCTCGTGGCGTTTGGCCGGGTTTTTGGTCTCGTCGAGATGGTCCTTGAAGTCCTGCGCCTTGCCGCCCCGCTTCCGCTCACGGCGGCCAGCCATGGCCCCCTTGGCTTCCGCGGCGACATGCGATCCGCCGCCGGCGTAGACTTCCGTCGGGGCGGCGTCATCGGCATCCTTGCCGTTCTCGCCGTCCCACTCGCGGTCTTGGGTTTCACGCTTCGCCATTGGTAATCTCCTTCATGGCATCGATGATCAGGTCAGGACGACCTTTTGGACGTAGAGGATGGTGACAGTGGTCGAGCCGGCCGTCGCCGCCGTGCCGGAAGGCGTCACCGTGGCTACCACGTCAACATTCGAGCCAATGTCGAGCATGGCGGTAAGCTGCGCGGAGGTAAAGGTGGGGCGCACGCGGCCGGCGGCCGCCGTGCTTACGGCGCTGGCATAGTCTATTCCTCCAGCAGCCACGCCCACCGAGAGCGTGTCCGATGTGCCGGAATTCCATGCCGTTGTCGTGTCGGCCAGAATGTCGACGATCTGGCTTCCTTTCGGAAGGACCACCGTGCCGGAAACGTTGTTCGTCCCATTCTGCGTGAGCGTGACGGATTGCGAAAGGAGGGCTGGTCCAAGATTGGCCGGCCCGGCTGCATCCGCATCCTTTTTCGTCCCGCTCAGGACCGGGCCGGAAAATACCGTGCCCGGCCCCTGGGTGATATTGGCGCCCATCGGATGCCCCCTTTACGAGGTCGGGAACGAGCCGTAGATCGCGCGCGGATTGTAACCCGCGAACGAATACCGCTCGTAGCCTTTGACCATCAGGTTATCGGTGGCGAAATCGACCTGCATATCGGTCTCGAACGGCACGCGAGTCAGATGGAGGAGCCCCTTGATATTGGTCAGGAGGAACCAGGAATACGGCGACGTGAGGAAGGGGTTAACCACGTAGCCGTCCGGCACGCCGCCTGCCACGAAGGGTATGACGTTGACGTCGTTGTCCGCGGTGCCAGGCCGCAGTTCGGTCTTGAAGAGGCGAAGCGCGACGGGCTCGAGCGCCGGCGGGATCACCAGCTTGCGCGCCCGGGCAAAGACCAGAAGTCCGGCCTGATCATAGATGGTCGAGCTGATGGCGACCTGGGCATTCAGCAGCGTGGCTTCATTGAGGTCCACATCCACCGCGGGCCGGTTCGCATAGACGCCGCCATCGATGGGGTGGGAAGTCGAGCAGAATGCCTGGCCATCGCCGCCGATGGTCGGGTTCACGGCGTTCGCCGTGTTCAGGAAGTTGGCGCCGTAGATTTCCTTCGTCTGCGCGAAGGATTCAACGAGGCCAAGATTGCTCGGGTTGAATTGGCGCTTGTAGAGGTTGTCGTCGATAGCCTTGCGGGTGATCGCATAGCCGAGGGCGATCTCCATGTGCTCCTGGTTCCAGACGAACCGCTCGCCGGCGGCATTGTCGAACGTGGTCGACCCGCCTTCCGACTTCAGCGCGGCAAGCGGCAGATAGCGCATTTCGGTGGTGCGCTCGACCGCCATCTCGGAAACGCCGGTGTCGTAGATTTTGTCGTAAATTCGCGGGATCATCTGGTATTTGCCGATGACTCCGCGAAGACCGGGGAGGAGCTCGTTTTTGATTGAGCCTAATGCGATGGGCATCGAAAGGTCTCCTTACACGCCGGTCAGCGACTTGAAGTCTTGATTATTGAAGGCGACCAAGACCCAATTGTACGCCGAAGTGGGATCGGACCCGGGGCCGGCCGCGGGGAAGAGCGTATCCCCCAGATAGCCTTTGATCCGGAAGGGAAGCGTGCTCGTGGGCCCGACCGTGGTCGAGTCCAGATAGGCGCCGGAAATCCCGCTCTTGGTGTTGCCGGTGCCGACCGCGAAGTTGCAGTTCTGGCCGACGTCCGCAAGCGCAATCGGGCCGGGATTGGCCTGCACCACGAAGATCGCATTCGGGTCGTCGATGATGTAGGCCTCGACGTCGCTATCCGCGTCCGAGCCGGGCCAGAAGTCCGACCAGACGGTCTTGTTCTGGCTCACGCTATAATATTTGCACTGGACGAAGACCCCGGCGATCTGGGTGGTGCCGGGCGCGGCTTGCTGGATGTAGCCGGTTGATTCGGAAACGACCGGATCGCCCTTGAAGATCGCCGTGGCATTTGCCGAGCTGATCCGCCGGGTCGAAATCTGGAAGTTCGGGGTGGCCCCGACGAGGGTCATGGCCTCGCGGAAGCCGAACGGGGCAAGCGTGTTTGCCACTGTAGTCCGCCTTGTGTCGGGTGGCCCCTTCGCGCCGGGGAAGGGATGGCACCGGAGTTACTGATAGGCCGCGCGCCGGGGCGGCCTGGCAGAAAGCCCGATTATTCCGGAAGGGCTACCCGTGATGCGACCGCCTTTCTATCGGAGGCCGAAACGGGTCCAATCTCCCGGCTTAGGGTCGGCTTGGTCCGGGGAAGCGTCCCGTGATCCGTGATGCCGAGCTTGCGCTCGTTGTGTTGCACCTGTCGACGCGCAATGTCAAGATTTTCCTCCGTCGCTTCCTCCGTTAGGTAGCGAGGCCGGCGCATCAGCACCATCCCGGCCCGCTCCACGGCGCCTTCATAGCCGGACGGCATCATGCCGGGCATGTCCGCCGCCATGACCGGCTGCCAATGGTTCTCGCGAAGATCGATCTGGTGCTCGTGATCCGGCATCCCAACGATGGCCGTCCGCTTCCATTCATAGGATACGTCGGGATCGTTCAAAAAGCGGGCCGGGATCGAAAACTTGTCTGAGCCGGAATGGCGGCGCCGCGTAAGGCGCTTTTCCGGCGACTCGCGGAGCCCTTCCCGGGCTTCAATGTCGCGCAAATCTGTGCGTGCCATGGGTCGGTCCTTTCAAGAGAGGGGGGTCATCTGGCCGGATGCGACAAGGGATTGATATTCCCTCAGCCATTCCTCCGGCTTCATATCGGACTCTTGCGCGAGCTGCATCATCTTGGGGGTCATATCGGCGACCGTCATCGAATCGGACGCGCGCCCGGCCCCCATCATGCCGCGCCGGGCCGGCGGGGCGGCGAAGCCCGTGCGGCCCGGATTGGCGCCCTTGTCCGCCGGCTTGCCGCCTAAATTCTGCTCCATATAGTGGAAATAGGCGTCGGTGTCGGGAACGTAGCCTTCGGAAAGCGCCATGCTGTGCAGCCCTTCGGCCTTCAAGCGCGTCCGCTCATCGGTCAGCACTTCCGGATGCTGGCGGATGAATGCCTGCGTGCGCGGGGTGTAGCGCGCCAGCTTGCCCTCGAATGAATCGTCGGGCGCCGCGGGCGGCGCTTGCGGCGCGGCCGGCTCGCCGCGGGCCTCGAGGTTCGCCTTGTGGGCGCCGATGGACGCCTTGCGGGCGGCGGCTTCGGCCATCGCGGCCTGGGCATCCGCTGCGCGCGCGTAGTCGCCTTCCTGCATCGCGGCGGCGTAGTCGCGCTTGGCGCCTTCGATGGCGGCCACTTCGGCCTGCAATGCGCGATCCACCATGGCAAGCTGCGCCTGATGGGCGGTGACTTGGCTGTGGTGCACTTCGCCGCGAAGCCGGGCGGCTTCGCCTTCGGCCTGCCGGGCGCGCTCCGCTGCTTTCTGGGCTTCCGTCCGCTGCATCTCGAGGTCGGCCTGCACCTTGGCGAAGGCTTCATCCCAGTCCTCTTGCGGCTTGCCCTTCCCCTTGTCTTCCGGGGCGCCGGGATCGGCGCCGGCTTCGCGTTGCAGCTTGGCGAGCTCTTCAGCCTGGCCGTTGCGCTCCTCCGCGAATTGTCCCTCGATTGCCATGGTCATCTCCTTTTCGATGTGGATGGGGCGGCGCTTACCAGATATCGTCCGGCGAGGTGAGGCGCAGCTTGACGTGGGTATCTTCGAGCATCCGGACGGCTTCCTTGCCGGAAGCGCCGGAAAGGTTGAGGAGCCACCCATCGGCGGCGCGGTAGGCGATCCAATCGCCGACTTCGACATCCTGCCCGGCGAAATCATTTCGCGCATCATTGACGAAGGCGAGCGGCCCCTTTTTCAAGACAAGCCCGACCTTGCCTTGGTAGACGTCCTCCTTTTGCTGGGAGTCCGGCAGCAGGATGCCGCCGGCGGTCTTTTCTGGCCGCACATAGATCGCGACCAGAATCTGGTTGTGGAACACTTCGATGTTCCCGAGGACGGGGCCAAGCCGCTCGAAGATTTCCTGGCGCGGATCGCGCGCGTGGATCATCCGCATGTTGGCCCGGCCATGGCCGCGCTCGAAGGTCTTTTCATCTGCTGTGATCATTGGTTTATCCCGCTCATTTCCTTGTCGAATGCCTCGAGCAGGTCAAGGACGCGGCGATAGGCCGCGACCTTGCCTACGCGAAGCGGTTGCTCGAACGGCCGCTCATCCGCCACCACAAGGGCGGAGTCGCGCACCGCTTCGATTTCCGCGACCACACGGTTTGCCATCTCGCGGCAATAGGCCGTGTGGAAAGTCCGGGGCGCCTCCACGGTCAGGGCTTCGCCCCATAGGCGGCCGCCTTTTCAAGTCGGCCAAGCCCGCTGCCGGCGCCGGCGTCCATATCGGCAACGCCGCCTTCCTTGCGGCGAACGCGGCCGCCAGACTTCCGCATCGGGGGCGGCATCGGCGGCTTGGCGCCCATGCCTGGCGGCGGCATCGCGCCAGGGGGCATTGCGCCGGCGCCGCCGCCGGGCATTGCGCCGGCAGGGGGCATTCCGGGGGGCGGCATTGGCGGAGCCGGCACCGGCCCGGCGCCCGGGGGCGTGCCGCCGGCGCCTTGCGGAGAGATGATGATATTTACCTCGGTGGCACCCTTTTTGACGCCGCCGCCGGACTTGTAGCCGGCGCGATCCAGCCGCGCCTTCGCCGCGGCGCCTTCCATATTGCCCACGCGGCAATGGCCGCCGCGCTTCCGCGCCTTGCGGGGCGTCGTTTCGGATGCCTCCGTCAGGGGATGGTCATCGGAATGCGAGGAACCGCACGCCTTCCGGACGCGCTCCACGCGATCTTTCGCGCGCTGCTTGGCTTGTTCATGCAGGCTCATTGTGTGGGCTCCTTGTTCGGCGTGGGAAGTTCGAGGTCTGGCATCGCCAGGGCGGTGTGGTTCTCGCGGATGCCCTTCATGCCTTCCGCGGCCGTTTCGGCGCCGAGGCGCTTGGCATCGAGCATCAGCTTTTCGCGGTCGAGGCCGATCTTCGCCTGCGTCGTGGCTATGTCGGTCTTCGCCTTCAGCTGCGCCTCCTGCATCCGCAGCTCATCCGACTTCGCTTGCTGCGCGATCTTCGCCTGCCCCTCTTGCAGCTTTGCCTTGACCATCTCGAGCGCCGGGTTCGGCGGCGGCACCGCCGGCGCTTTCTGCCAGAATTCATCCGGGTTGGAGAAACCAAGGAGGCGAAGGATGAGGCCGTCGACCGCCTTGTCATCATAGAGCGCCGGATTGCCCTGCTGCATCATCTTGAGGGCCTGCGCCTTGAGCAAGCGATGGGTGCGCGTCGGCGAATTCGGATCGGAAACCGGCACCATCTCGAAGGAGTCGAGGGCGCGAATGAATGTCTCCTTGTCCCACTCATATACGCCGCGTCGCCCATCGCGCCAGAAGGCTTCCGGGTCTTCGCGCAGCAGATCGATGAGGAGCTGAAATTCCTTCGCCTGGGCCGCGTGCATCCGCTTGTGCACGGCGCTTGTCGGCTTCGTCGCTTGCTCGATCATCGCCAGCATCGTGCCGACCGGGATCGGCGATTTGCCATCATCGGTCGGGATTTCGGCCGATCCCGCCAGGGCTTTCGCATCCCCCTGCAACGCTTCGACCAGCGCAAGCAGGACCTGCGACGGCTCCTTGTAGGGAAGCTCCATCACCATGTCGCGGATGGGGCGGCCGCCCGTGTTCACCTTCCGGCCCGCGCCCGGGGCAACGCGCATCTCGTTCGTGTCTTGCCGGGCGCCATCGCTTGAGATGAGGAAGCCCGGGAAATTGGAGAACATGCCGGCATCGAGGAGCATCCGGATTGCCGCCGTCAACGCTTTCGCCGTGTTGCCGAGAAGATGAAGCAGCCCAAGCCCATAGAAGGACATCGCGTCGATGTATGGATAGCGGACATACATCTCGCGGGCGCGGTAGAGATCATCATCCGGGCGCCAATTCCGCCGGATTTCGAGGATCGTCATGGAGTCCTTGTCGATGGTGACCTTGTAGGGGACCGGAAGATCATCCGGTGCGCGCGGATCGCCAATCGAAAGCTCGGTGAGGACTTCATAGATCGTGTGGGTCTGGTCGTGCGGTTGCTGCGGATTGGCATCGACGCCCGAAATATCTGCCATCGTCTGGTTGATGGCCGAAGGCTGCGCCATCGGCGCCCCAACTGGCACCTTGCGATAGGCCCCCACCATCTGCATGCGCTTCAGCATCGACGGCCGCATCGGGATCACGTGCGTGATCCGGTGGGCATTCTGCAAATCGGTCGTGCCGGCGTTGACGATCAAATCCTTCGCGTCCACGCTTTCCGAAAGCGGCCGGCGCCTGATGGGGCAGCGGTAGACCTTTTTGAAGCCGCTCCCGCAGAACACGGTGTAGAAGAGCATCCGATCCGTGTCGGGATAATATTCGGTGCAGACGCGGGTGAGATAGGTGTTCATGTCCTTTTGGAGCGCGTCCGCCAGCTCATCCCGGGCGGCGCCGGAAGCCGTCGAATCATCCTCGACTTTCACCGGGCCGGATGCCGGCAAGAGCTCGCCGCGGGCGGTGGCTTGCGCCTTGAGGACTTCGCCCATCAGCAAGGGGGAAACGACGGTTGACATGCCTTCGAGGGGCGCCGTGCTTGCGCCGGCATCGCCTCGGTTCTGCTGCATCCGATTGCCAAGGAGCAGCAAGGCTTCCTCATACTGCTGGACCCATCCGGCACGGGATTGATCGTCGGCCTGGATATCGGAAACAAGCTGTGATCCAAGGGCGCCCAGCTTCATATCGTCCATACGCTCGGCGAGGTTCTCATCGAACCCATCATCATCGTCATCATCGGCCGGCGGCCCGATGGTGATCCGCAGCGATCCGGAGGGCGACGATAGCGCGAAGCCGCCGCCGGCGATGAAGCTCGGCTCCACGTTCTTGCCTTCGCCCTCGATGTTCACGAGGGGGGCGAAGCCGGAAATCTGCTGAAGGGCTTGCGACATCCTCGATCCTCAAGTGGCGTAAAGGGGGGCGGGCGAGGGCTTGAATTGGTTCTCCTCGGCCTCGACTTCGACGTGCTCCTGCACCGTCAGGACGAACCCGCAATCGCGGAGAAAGCGGATCGCCATGGAAGCCGAGTCGGTCAGATCATCATGCGCCGCCCGGGGGAATGTAGCCATCTCCTGGATGACGTCATCCGCCCATTGGCGGAATTGCGTCGGGTCTTCGGTCGATACCGGGGCATAGACGAGGCCGCCGGAAAAGATGTGCTGCACGGAAAGCAGCCGGGCCATCTTGTCGCCGTAGCGGCGGGGGTCGAACATCGAGATGCCGAATTTCCATTCCCCCGCCAGGCGCCGGATTTCCTGCTGGGCGACCCACCCGTGCGCCTTGTCTTCGATGACCAGCTTGTCGACCTTCATCTTGCGGCAAGAGTTGACCACATCCTGGCAAATCTCGAAGACCGTGGCCCGTCGCTTCCATGCCGTCATCAGGAGAAGCCGCGGCGATCCGTCATCCGGATCGCGCCATACGCCCCAGATGGTGAGGGCGTAGAAGTCCGACATCTCCTTTTCCTTCACCGCAGTATCGAGCGAGGCGAGGACAAACTCGACCGGAGGGCTTTCCCGGCTTTCCCATCCGCGCCACCACTCGCGCAAGATGACCGCGCCGCCGCGGGGGACCGGCTCCTGCTGCATCTGCGATGCCCAAGCGTATGGCCCCATGTTCTCGTATTCGCGGACCACCGAAAGCGGGAACCGCTCCGGCCATAGCAGCTCGCCCTCTTCCCGGCGCCAATCCTCGAAGCCGATGCTGGTGCGGCAATGGCGATCCGGATCGAACCGCATCGGCAGCATGAGGTGGTCGTAGCCGGAGTCCTTCCACATTTCGATGAGCGTGCCGGTAGCATCTTCGGAATGCGTGCGCTGCTGAATATTGATGATCCGGCCCGTCGCGGGATTGTTGAGGCGCGTCGGCATGATTTCCCGCAGCCATGTATTCGATTTGACCCGGACCGCGTCGGACTCGATATCCTTGGGGTTGTTGGCGTCATCTATGATGATGAAATCGCCTCGCTCTCCGGTGATCGTTCCGGTCGTGGAGGAAGCGAATTTCCAGCCCGTCTGGGCGGTTTCGATCTTCGTCACCCCGGTCTTCGATAGCTGGACCCGATTGCCCCACATGGCTTGGTAGAGATCGCTTTCGACGACGCGCGCGCATCGGGCGTTATCGCGCTCCGTGAGATAGGCGGCATAGGCGGCCGTCACGAAGCGCGCCGAGGGCCAATTCACCGGCCCCCATACCCAGGCGGGGAAAAAGACGTTGGTGATGAGGCTCTTCATCGATCCTGGCGGCACGTTGATGATGATCCGCCGGATATCGCCGTCCGCGACAGCTTCCAGATGCTCGCAGATCACCTCGAGCACTTCGCCTTCAACCAGCTCCGTCGCCGGCTCCACCACATGCCAAAATAGCCGAACGAAGTGCATCAGGCTTCGCTCGGCCAGCTCCTTTTCGGCCGCCATCAGGGCCGTGACGGGAATGATGGAGGTGCGAGGAAGGAGAGCAACCGACATGGGCGGGGATCATCCGGGGCGAAGCACAGCCGAATTATGCCATCCGTAATGCCTTATCGCGCCGAAAGTCAAGGAAAGGATATTTCGCGGCCAAAAAGGAGGCCACGTTGGCGATGTGCTCTATTCACGGCCGTCGGCGCCGTCGTCCGATTCGGAAATGGGCGCCGGCTTGCGCGTGCCCGCCAAGAGAGCGAGGGCGCCGATCACCACGGCTTCGATTTCCCGGCAAGCCCGGCCCCCATCGGAGCCGATGAATTGCCGGGCGGCCATCCGCAAGGGCAAGCCATCGCAGACCGTGGCACGGAGAACGGCGGCGCGGATCGGCCCTACTCGCTGATAGGCGATCCGAAGCGCCGTGACGGCATTGACGATGATCTCGGTGGGTCCGAATGCGCCGTGGGATCGGATCGGCACCTCGGGGCGCCCATCCATGCGGGCGCCGGCGGCAAGGGCGTGGTTCTGCCACCAATCTTCGGCCGCGTCCCATTCGGCGCGATCAATGCGCCCGGCGGTCAGGAGGCGGTCGTGGATGAATGATCGGCGCGCGCGGCGCCCCTCGCTCTTCCGGAGGACGACTTCAACGTCCGCGTGCCCTTCGAGCCAGAGGCGCCCTCGCGAATAGGGGCCAATGTCGCCGGGGGAAGCGGCGCGGCGCTTCCCTCCCATTGGTCAGGCGTCCGAAGTGCCGGCCGCGGGGGACGATGATGCTGGCGGGCCGCCGGCCATGCGCTCCATATAGGCGACGATGCCGCGCGCGGAGGAAAGCATGGAAAGCGCCGGCATCGAAATCCTGCCGACGACCACGTTTTTCAGCCTGCCGCCGCCTTCCGGCGAATTGTCATGACGCATCCGGGCCAAGGTGAGCGTGGCGATCCCGTTGTGGATGCTGATGAACGCGCTGTCATCGGCGAAGATTTCCGGCGCGGTGATGTTCTCCTCGAATTCGGGCGCCGGCGGCGGCGTGGCGCTTGCGGTCGGGGGCCGGGGCGCTTCATCTTGGGGCGCCGGGGCGGCCGGCGCGGCATCCTCATCGGGGGCCGAGCCGAAGCCGGCGGTCGGCGGCCGGATTGCGGATGCGGTGGGCCGCTGGCTGATGGGCTCCTTGTTCGTCGCCGGGCGTGGGGGAAGGGGTTGGCGCTTGCTCATGGCTTCAATTCCTTGATTCGGCGTTCGAGGTCATCGATCATTGTCCGCAATGCCGCGACCTCGGTCAGGAAGGCATCGACGGCCGGATTTTTCCGGATTGGCCCGTATGCGGCTTCGCGAATTCGCTCCACGACGATCCGCGGCACCCCGATGTGTTCCGCGATGGCCGCGTCCGACATGCCATTGATATAGCATCCTTCCGCGTCATTGAAGTTCCTGTCGAGCGCCGCCCGGATCGCCAGGCGCTGCTCTTGGGATGGTTGCGGATCGGGGCGATAGGCGAGAGATTCCGGCACGGCCGGGATCGCCACGGCCGTTGCAGTGGGCGCCGCCACGTCGGTCGCATAGTGCGAAGGCGCGGCGGTCGCCGGCGGCATATTTTTCATGTGCTTTTTGATCTCCGAGTCGGGGTCGTTGGGGGAAGGGGGGGCGATCTTGCATTCGGGGCAGAGGCAGATTTGCTTGCGGATGGGGCTCACGACCCACCCCTTTTTGCGCCCGAAAATTGCGATAGCCTCGGAGGGAAGGTTCGGCTTGCTCAGCGGAAGCGTGAGCTCCTTGGCGCATCGCGTGCATGTGAAGATCGCCACCCCGCGCTCAAGCCGGAAGCCTTTTTCTGGCAGGTTCACGGGGTGGCCCCCTTCACTTCGCGGAAGGATCGCGCGTGAGGATGAAGCGCGCGACGTTGAGCATGTTCTTGCAGGCCGGATAGCCCTGGGGATGGCCGCGCTCCTTGCATCCGCAAGGCTTCCCATCGGCGGCCTCGCACATCTGGTGGGCGAGGTTGATGGCTTCGACCGAGGCTTCGACCTTCGGCGGCCCCTTTTCGGCGTCCGCCTTGGCTTTCTTCGCGTCATATTCGACCGCGAACGTCTCGGTCCATTCCGGATCGATGGCGAAGCGGATCGTATCGCCGGGCCGGAATTCCATGGCCGACGGATAACGTTCGGATTTGGTGGGGCCGCCGTGTGGCTGCTCGACGGTGACGATGATGCCTGCGGGAACGGTGATCCGCCCGGGGAAGATGCACACCCCGCTATGCGGCAGGAAGGGCGGCGGCGTGTCGTTCACTACGGTGGTTTCGCGCGGCGTGAGGCCCATGGCCGCAAGCACTTCGGAGAAGTCGTTCATGTTTCATTCCTTGGCATACCGGCGTGATCGCATGATGCGGCCACGCGGCCGGCGCGCGTGGCTTAGGCGTCGAAGCGGCGGACCTCCGGCTCCAGCTTGGGGGCCGGGGCGGCGGCGCGCATCTGGGCGGCAAGCTCTTCCGGAATGCCCAACTCGGCCGGCGACACGCCCTCGCGCACCAGTTGCTCTGCCGCGATGTGCACCGAGACGGTGAAGCGGTCGCCGTTGATCGAGAAGGACATGACGGAGCCGTGCTTGCCGAAGCCGAAGGCATCCAGCGTGCCCTTGTCGATCCCGAGGTGGAGCAGACGATGGATTTCGAGGGCCAGCGAGACGGGCCTGGGATCGGCGCCGCCCGCGGCGGCTTTCTGAACGACTTGCTCCGCCGATAGCTTGGTCGCAGGGGCGGAATTTTCAAAGTCCTCGGACATGATTGCATCCTTTCCTTGGCGAGATTGAAAAAAAGTCGGATAAGCGCCCCTTATATGCGCCATTTTGGCTTGATCGTCAAGCGCAAACATGCCAAATTGGCCTCGTGGCGGAAATATCCGCTCAAAAGGAGGACCACACGATGGCTCATGAAATCACCCAACGCGCCGATGGCTTCGCCGAGATGGCATATGTCGGAGGCGTTCCGTGGCACGGACTCGGCCAGGCGCTTGAGGAAGGCGCCTCCATCGAGGAGTGGCGGAAAGCCGCGGGCATGGATTGGGAAGCCCTCCGGGCTCCCGTTCAATTCCGCGTGCCGGCCGAAGTCACCGGCGCCCCTTATGCCAGCGATTGCACCATGGACGAGCGCCATGTGATCTATCGCAGCGACACGCTGGCGCCGCTTTCCGTCGTCTCCGACAAGTATGAAATCTTCCAGCCGGCCGATGTGCTGGGCTACTTCGACGCCATGGCGAAGTCCGCCGGGCTTTCGCTCGAGACCGCCGGCACGCTTTTCGGTGGCAAGCGGTTCTGGGCGCTGGCGAAGATCGGCGAAGGGTCGGCCTTCGATCCGGATGATATCGTCGAAGGGCGGCTGCTTTTGGCCACTTCGGTCGACGGCACCATCGCCACCACGGCGAAGATCGTGCATACGCGGGTCGTCTGCAACAACACCCTCACCTTCGCCCTGAATTCCGGATCGGAGAAGGGCCGCGTGGCGCGGATCGTGCATTCGGAAGCGGTCACCGGCGAGAAGATCAACGCCAAGCTGGGCGTCAAAGTCCCGCTCGCGCAGCAGTTCGATGACCAGATGGCGCTCTTGCGCGCCCTGGCCGCAACCGAGGTGCGCGATGCCGATCTGGCCCGCGCTTCCGTTGCCCTCTTCCATCGCGGCGAGCGCGATGCCGACGCCTTCCGGAAGACCATCTCCATGAAGGGCGTCAAGGAGTCCGCGGCGATGGCGATCCAGCGCGCCCAGATCGGCGCGGAGCTTGCCGGCATGGATCACACGCCTTACGGCTGGCTGAATGCCGTCACGCAGCAAGCCGACCACATGACCGCGGCGCGCACGGAGGACCGCCGCATGGAGCGCGCGCTTTTCGGAAACGGCGAGCGCCACAAGGAGCGGGCCGTGAAGATCGCGCGCCAGATGGCGGATGGCACCTTCACCTATGAGCTCGAGGGGATCAGCGACAAGGAATTGCTCGATCTGATCCTCGCCTGATTGCTTCACCCCGGCCGGGCGGCTGGCGCCCGGCCCCTTTCCTGCCAAGGAGGCAGCAATGCTGACCACGAAACTCCTGCGCGAAGCCGCGCGCATTCTTTCGGACAATGACCTCGTCCGCTCGCTTCGGCACCCCTCGGTCGGGTGGCATGAAAACAACGATCCGGATCGTCCGCTTTCCATCTCCGGCATCCGCGTGCGCGCGGTCCTTCGCGCCGAGGTTCGGCGCAGGATGCTCGCCGGCGCTTTCCGGCCCGCGGTCGAGCGTGCCATTGCAAATCGGAGGGCGGCATGACCAAGGAAATCACCATACCGCTGGTGTTCGATTTCGCGGAAATGGGCGTCCGCCTGCTCGAGGTCGTCAAAGGGCCGCGGCCGCCCGGGAAAACTCCGCGACAGCTCCTCGATGAGCTTGAGGCCGATGACCCGACAGAAGCCGAATTGGTGTATCGGCTTACGAACGTCGCTGGGGTCTACTTCCACGAAATCATCGCCGCCTGCGCGGCACAAGTGGAAGGGATGAGCGTTGAGGCTGAGGTGCATCATCGCACCGCCGCGCCCGGAACGGAAACGAAGCAATGAGCCGGATGGCACAACAAGTCGGGGCGCTTCGGCGCCCCGCTGCCGCCTGGATATATGCCCTTGCGCGCCGTGCCGTTGGGTCGGCGTGGCCTGGCCTCGATGGCGGCGTCGACTATTTGCCGGGGCCTGACGCGCCCTGGGTCGTCTGCGTCCGATGGCGCGGCGGCCCGGGCAAGCGCGCCATGCGCCGCGTCCTGCGCGACGCCGGGGTGGGGGACGTGACCCTCATCCGCACGATGGCACCGGAGGAGCGGCTTTCCTTCGCCGGCATCCTCAAGCAGATCGGGTGGGCGTGATGGCGGTCGAAGGAAGCAACATGCGGCCGGGCGGCGGCGGCGCCGTTTCGACGGTGTTCACCCATGAAGAGTTCGCCGCCTTCGACCAGCTTCCGCCCGGCATCCGCGCCCTCCTTGCCGGGCTTCCTTACAAGATATCATCCCAGGATGTGCTGGCGGCGCTTGATGACGGCATGAGCGTGCATGTGGCGGCGATGGATCTCATCAAGCAATGCTGGGCCGTCGCCAAGACGAACCCATATGGCAGGCCGCCCGAGAAAGAATGGCCAGAAATCATGGAGGCGTTGAAATGCCTTTCTGGCTCGTGATGGTTCCGATCATGGCCGGCGGCCGGCCGACGGAAATGGTGCCGCATTGGCACCACACCCGCGCGGCTTGCCGCATCGATGCGGCGGCGCATGGATTGCCGGCGGGATCATGCGTGAAATCGGGGCCGCCCCTTCCGCGGCCTATCATCGACCTCAATAGCGATGGAGAGTGGGATGACGGATATCCTGGCTGAAGATGAAGTCGAGGACCTCATCGAAATGATCGCGGCTTGGTATGGCGATCACGACGGGAACGGCAAAGCCGAGCGCGCGGCGGCCCGGGCGGATGCCCGCAAGATGGTGGCCCACTATGATCCGGACGGGATCGCGCTCTTCCGGGTGGCGGAGCGGGTGATGGCCCGGCGCGCGGCGCGGGCGGGGGTGGCGCCATGACCGTCTATGTCGACGACATGCACCGCTACTCCATGGGCAACTATGGCCGGATGCGAATGTCCCACATGATCGCCGACACGGATGACGAAGCCCACGAGATGGCCGCCCGGATCGGGGTGGCCCGCAAGTGGTATCAGGGGGACCACTACGACATTTGCCGATCCATGCGGGAGAAGGCGGTGAAGGCCGGGGCCGTGGAAATCACCATCCGGCAGCTTGGCGCGATGGCCCGGCTGAAAAAGTTCGGGCTTCCGATGGGCGAGCCCGAAACGGCCGTCGAGAGATTGATCGAAGCCGCGCGAGAAAGAGCAGCTTTGCGTGCCCGGGGCGCCAGCGATGCCGATTTTACCTGAAAACAAAGCGCGATATCCGAAAGAATGGCCCCTCATCAGCCTTACGGTGCGGGAGCTTGCCGGGTGGCGATGTGAGTGGTGCGCGGCCGAACAAGGGAAGCCCCACCCTATATCCGGATCGAAAGTCGTCCTCACCGTCGCCCATCTCGACCATACCCCGGAAAATTGCGCCGATCCGGATAATCTGAAGGCGCTCTGCCAGCGGTGCCACCTGAGGTATGATCGGGAACATCACGCCAAGACGCGGCGCGCGCGGCGCAAGGCGATCAGCCGAAGCGAAGAGCCCGCCGCCGGTTGATGGCTTCCTGCGACCAGCCTTCCTTTTTCAGCTGGCAATCGGCCGGGGAAATTTCGATCACATAGCGGACGCCGCCTATGGACACCCATAAGGCGGCGCTTCCGTTTCGGACCCCGCGATCAACCGGTTCGCCGGCATCCGCCAAGGTATCGAGGAAATCGGCAAGCTCGAGGGCAACGCTCAAGGGGCGATCATCCCACCCGTTCTGGCGTGCCAATATCATCAGCCGCCGGGCCGCCTCGGATTTTGAGTGAAACCGTTCGGTCATATCTCCCACCATCCGGCAAGGAAGCACGCGAAGGCGGCCACAAAGAAAAAGCGAGCCGAGGCGCTATCTTGCCCCAGGCTCGCCAAAAAGCCTACCCATAGAAAGAGCCAGGCCATCGCGAGCTACGCCGCGGAAGCAGCCTTTTCATGGTCGGCATACTGCTCGAGCACTTTCTTCAATGCCTCGGAAGGCGTCGCCCCCTCCGCTTCGAGCTTGAGGGGGGCGTGACCGGTTGTCGCCGCCACAAGTTCTTCCGAAAGCCGCAATCCACGAGCGATGACGGTGGTGCGGGAAACGAGCACGGCGGACCACACGCCGCGCTTGACCGAGACGAGGCCCACGCTGAGATGATCTGGGAGATGGGCGACCGCTTCGGCGACGGTGTCAGACATTGGCGGCGCCCTCCGCTTCCGGTTGCGCTTCATCGGCCGGCGGATCATCGTCGGCCACGAATCCCGCCTCCCGCATCATCTGGGCGACCTCCGCGGACAAGCTGACCGGATTGCTTTCCTTGAACCGGGCCACCGCTTCGACGCCTTCCGGGGAAAGCGAGAGCGGGCCGCCGCTTTCGTATTTGGCCAGGGCGTCATTGAAGGCTTCCTCGATGGTAGCGCCTTCGCCGTCATAGGGCTTCGGCTCGCCGGCGACCGCCATCGCGATGGACAAGGGAAGGTCCAGCTTGATGCACATTACCGAAGTGGGGTCGAGAAGGCGGACCATGAACGGCTTCGGCTGGGTGGGCACATAGTTCAGCTCGACCGCATATTTCGGCGGCGTCTTGTTGATGAAGAGGTCAGTGGCAGACATGAGCATTTCCTTTCGATGGCGCCCGGGATTGGGCGCCTAAGCACATCTTATAGCGCCAGAGTGGCGTATCTTCAAGCCGGTTTCTGGTCCGAAAGGCGCGCGCCCAGGTTTTCGGCCCCATAGGCGAAAGAGACCCAGATGCCGCAAGGCATCACCCCCGGGTTCTTCATGCACACGCATTCATCCTCCTCCGCCTCCTCGCCGTTGATGATCTTCGACGCCTTCGCCGCGGCTTCGCACATCTTGCGGGCAAGGTCGTAGGTGAGGAAATGTGGAATGGGCTCGGCTTGGCGGCCGCCGGCCCGCGCGCCGGCATCATAGGCAACGGCGCACACGGCGAGCATTTCGGCTTCCATGAGGCCGCCGGGGATTTGGCGGGCGCGATCCTCCAAGCAAGGCACCAAGGCTTGAATGCCCTTCGCGCGGTCGAAGCGGATCGGGTTTTCGGGGCCGGCGGCTTCCCGGGCTTCGCGCGCCTTTCGCGCGGCGTGGGCTTCCCGGCGCTTGCGGTTGCGCTCGAGGGACTCCAGGGCCTCGCGCCTCCAATCGGCGATCATGGCCTTGTAGAGCGGGCGCCCGGCTTCGAGCGCGCGCACGCCTTCGAGGCCCATCGCGTGGAAGACCACGGCCTCCTCGGCATCATCCGGCGACCGGGCGGTCCCTTCAAAGTGCCCGGCCGGCGAGCCGACGTAGAATTGCCGCATTTCCTCGAAGCCGGTTTTGTCGGCGGCGCTCCACTTGTCGTTGGTTTGGCGCTTGATGATATCGCGGGCCGCGCGATTGTAGGCGGCATTCCGGGTTTGCCGCTCGATGGCCGCGGCGGCGTCGGCCTTCGCATGGAGCCGGATTGCGGCGATTTCATGGGGCCTCAGCACGCGGTCCGATCCGCGCAAGACACGGGCAGCATCGGCGATCCGGCGGAAGATGGAAGGGGTGCGCATGACGATCACTCCCGCGCCGGCGGGATAGGGTCCTTCGTCTCGAAGAAATCCGGCCACTGCGGTTCCTGGTGTCCGAAGGGGTCGAAGGGGCGTGCCTGATCGCCGTCCTTGGCGACCGCCATGGCCAGCGCACGAGAGATCGCCGGGCCATACGGTGGCGTGATCGCCACCGTCCGGCCGAAGGCGAGCGAGAGCTCTTGCCGAACGATGGAACGGATTTCATCGGCGCCCGGCGGCGCAGTGGCGCGAAGCCTCTCGACTTCCTTGGTCAGCTCCTCGATCTTTTCGCCGGCGCGCTTGACGGTCCGAAGAATGCCGGTGATGGCGTAGGCGGCGCAAGGCCGGTCGGCGGCGTTAAATTCATTCCGGAGCTCGATGAGGTGCGACTGATGGTCGTCGGAGATGATCTTTGACATGGCAGGGGCGCCCTCCTTTCGGCGCCCCTCCATTATCCGCAATTAGGCCATTTTGGCAATGTTTAGGAGCGCCGCGATTTGACCTCGAAGGCGTAGGCGGCGGCCATCACGCCCAGGGCCTGATCGATCCGCACCCCGGGCGCAAGCGCCAGGATGAAGACGGGGCCATCGGGCCGGTACGTCATGGGGATCGGAACGGCGCGGTATTCGGTCCGCTCGACCGGCACATCCCCTTCCGGTGCGGTCGTCAGTTCGGGAATCAAGCCGGATCGCAGCGACAGCACCGGATCAAGTCGGGCGGTTGGTCGCTGCGCGAAGGTGCCGTCCGCCGGGCCGCCGATGTAGAGGGTGGGGAAACTGATCTGCTCTTGCGCCGATGCCCGCGGCTTCGGCGGCAGGTCTTCCATCGGCCGATAGTCCGGGTTGCGCCGGCAAGCCGGGCAAAGCCAGAAGCCATCGATCTCGCGCCACCCCGCCGATTTGGCGCGATTGGAGACGGCGACGGTCGGGTCCGGCGCGCTGGCGGTGACTTCGCCGAAGCACCCCACCAGCGCGGAACGCGGTACGCCTTCGCACCGGATGGTGGCGCGGATCGGGAGCGGGTGGTAGGGTCCATATTCAACGTGGATCATGACGTAAGTCCTCTTCATCGATGACGCAGACGCCAAGCTGGCGGCAATCGGGATTGAGGCACATGCTGCTGCCCTGGCTCCACGGTTCCCGCTGCCACATCTTGCCGCCGCACTCGTGGCAGAAGGTGATGAGTCCGGCGCGCATAGGGGTGATGAAGGGCGGCATATCCGCGAGGAATTCCGCCTCCCTGCGCTGGGCGCGCTCGTTCATGAAGGCGGCGATGAGGTCGCCATAGAAGCAGAAGGCGCCGACGAAGACCGCCCAGACGAAGCCGCCAAGGACGGAGGAAAAGATGAGGCCGCCGGTGCTCATCCTTCACATCCCGGGCCGATCTTGCCCTTGTCGCCGCGCGCCGTGAATTCCCGCCAATGCCGCCAGCCTTGCGGGCACCAGAAGCCCCATTCCCGCACGCGGCGGCCCGTGATGAATAGGGTCCATGCCGGGCGCAGATGGCCGGGCGCCAGGGCGGGAAGGAGCTCGATGCGATGCGCCGCGGCCGCGCGGCGGAAGACAAGGCGCCACGGCGCCCAGGGCCGCCATGCCTTGCGGCGCTTGGTGCGGGCGCCGGGCAAGTGCTCGAGATATTCGCCTGCGAGGATGATCGATATGTTCCACCATGGATGATCATGCAGGGCGCGATCATCATCGCTCGCGGCGAAGTGGTGGAGGTAGATGTTGAATCGCGGATTGCGCGGGATCACCCACCACCGGCGAAGATATGGGCGCCCGTCCGCGGTATAGACCACGAAATCGGGCGCCCGCCGCCGAAGCGCGCGGAGAATGCTCATTCGGCTTTCCTTGCCTTGGCGCCGCTGACGGCGACGACATCGCCGGCCTTCAGATGTTCGCAGTTGCGGGTGGGGAATGTGGTTGTCATGAGAAAGCTCCTTTCCTTTCCCCACTTATTAGGCCATTTTGGCCTATGATGCAAGCGAATTCGGCCTATGTGGCGCAATCTAGGACGCGGCGAAGGGTAGAGGCGACCTCATATATTTTCGCCATCCGCGCGATGATCTTGGCATCATCCCAATCGTCCGGGGCAAGGACCGAAGAGGTGCCGAACCATCGCCGGCGATAGCACATGCGATCCGGATCGCGCCCGGGCATGTGGACGGGATACTTCATCGCACCCGTCTCGAGGAAGATCACGCCGCCATCATAAGGGCCGCCGATGCACACGACGCCGCCGATCATATCACACCCTCCGGACATAATAGGCTTGGCCGCGATAGATGAGGCGTCGCTTCGTCCGGGCGCTCTCGACCCACCGCGCGCATGATCCGAAGCTCCCCACCCGCGATCCGATGGCGAAGCTCAGGGAAAAAACGATGAAGATCAAAAGCGCGGTCATGACTTGTCTCCCGGCCCGGTGATGATTGCGTCAGTCATCGCTCGCCTCCACAGATTTGAAATGAAGTATCAGCGCGCCTTTCCAGAAGATGAAAAACCTTTCGCACGGCAACGCGATAAATTTTAATCATTGGAGCGTACTTTTAATATTTGCCATCCAACAAAGGCATAAAAGCAAAGCGCCGCAATTACTCCGATCTGCCAGAGTGCAAGCTCTACTATCAGGAGATCAAACATCATCGCTCGCCTCCACGGTGCCGGGGATTTCGAGCGGCTGGGTGCGCAGGGGAAGATCGGCGGTGATCCACAGGTCAGGACGCGCGAATTTGGGCATATAGCGAGCCAGCGCCACGTCCTCTTGCTGTTGTGGCAGTTCATACCAATACCCGATCCGCACCCGCACCGTCCCGGCGGCAGGCTCTGCCGCGGGGGTGGCAGCCATAAGAGCGTTCCATTTGGTGCCGTCTTGGTCCCCGTCGGGACCGTAAACATCGCAAGCTCTGTTTGAGCATCTCCAATAGAAAAGCTCCCGAACTGGGTCACTTCCACACAGCCGACACTTCGCGATCTCAACCATTTTCGCCTCCCGCAGCCGCGCGTTCTCGGCCCGCAGCCTCGGCGCGGGCTTGGAGCGCGGCGAGCGTCGGGCGGATGGTGGAGAGGGCGGCGCGAGCTTGTCGCAGGACTTGCGCCACGTGAGGGTTATCCCGCTCTTCTCGTTCCCAATCTTTGACGATGCACCCTCCGTTGTCACGAGCGATCATAATCGCCCGCGCCATCGCCTCCACCATCCCGTCCTCATCCGGCATCGCCTGCGCGGCGAGTTCGGCGGTGACGAGGCGGCGGGCGGCTGCGCACAGGGCGGCGGCGTCTTTCGGCGTTTTTTGGATAAACATCTGTATTCGATCGCGGGTCAAAAACGGCGTCCATGCGGCTAGTAATTCCGCCGCCAACGCACGATCTTTCTCACTCAAATCCGTCATGGCTTCACTCCGTTGCGTTTGAGGCTTGAAGGCGAAGGCGGAAGGCATCGGCCGCGCGGCCCTTGGCGAAGGCGGCCGCGAAGTCGCGGTCGCTTTCGGATGCGGCATCGGCCGCGGCGCGGCGCGCTTGGAAGGCGTCGATCTCGGCTTGCCGGGCGCGGGTAAGGAGGGCTTCGCGGTTGATGGTCATGGGTCGATCCTTTCCGCGAAAGGCGGCTTGATGGGCTCCGCCCTTCCCGGCCAATATGGCCTACTTATTCACGGAAGGCAAGGGAAATCGGCGTCAGCACACGCGCAAGAGGAATTCGCCCAGGCGCTTGGCTTCGTCCCGATCCATCCGCACGCGCATCGCTTGCACGCCATTGGAAAGGACGATGACAGGGCCGGCCTTATCGTCCGGCGTCACGCATGTGATCACCGGCACTTCGCCGCCCTTGGTCATGCAGCACTCGAAGACGTAGCCCACCCCGGGCGGGATGCCGTCCGCCGGCGCTTCCTTCGGCGCCCCATGGTTGCCGATGATCGCGCAAACAAGGTTTGCGGTGCATCCTGTCCCGGGCGATGCCATCGCGTGGGCGCACCCACAGTTGGATCGCAGATGGCAAGATTTCCGGAGATCGGCGATGATGCGCTGCACCCTGGGGTCGCCGCTCATTTCACCACCCCAGCGTGCGCGTTGATGAAGGAGGCGATCTCGTGCGCTTGGTCGGCGGTCACCACAGTGCCGCAATAGATGCGGTTGGTGCCTTCCGTATTGAAGCGGATCACCGCGATCCGAAGACCACGGCCGGATCGGCCGATCACGAGGAAATCATTGCCGCAGGCTTCGATGAAGAGACCCGCCGATCTCGATCCGGGCTTCGGCGCTTCCTTGAAGCCGCCCCCATCATCCGTCCCGCATATCCCGGCCGCCGCCGCGGGCGCCGGATCGACGTGGAGCTCATCGCCCAGGGCAACCGCGGACGGACGAGCCGCGCGCATCTGCGCGGGCGACGGCGCGCGAACGAACCGCTCCCGCTCATGCTCGCGCCCCAGCTGGAACGCGGCCTGGATCATCGCATCCTCGCACGTGTCAAGGCGCCCTTCGCAGGAGCACGGGCACCCCATCCCGTGCGGCCGGCGCTTGCAATTCGCAATCGCGCGCAAGCGCACGGAGGCCCTGTTGACCACATAGTCGTTCGCGAAGGCTTCATCATTCATCTTTGTCGGTTCCATCATCGTCATCCTTGGCTTGTGGGGCCGGCGGATCATGCTCGATCACAGGCCCCGGTTCCGCGCCCGGCTCATGGGGCAGGCGCACACCCATCTTGCGATACAGCCCTACAAGCACACGGAGCTCGCGCGAATCGAGCTTTTCCATGCCGAGCTGCACCACGGTGACATTGGCGGGATTGGCGGGATTGCCGGCCGCATCCAGCATCTGCACATCGGCGCGCACCCGGTCGCCGAAAACGCGCGGATAGAGCTTCGCCGTGATCCACTTGCGCGAGTCCACCCGAAGCCGGGCCGAAAGCACTTCCTCCGCCGTGTTGTATTTCGCATCCGCGATGGCAAGCAGCTCGTCCGCCAGGAACACCGCCCGGGCTTCGCACGCCAGCCGATATCCCATCCCGAACGTCTGGGGGAAGGACACGATCCGCTCCCACACCTCTTCCCGCGACGGCATATCCGGATCGGCGCACACATCCGTCAGCGATTGCCCGGATGATATGCGCCACAGAACCTCCTGCTCCAATTCCGGCGTCCATGCCTTGTAGGGCTTCGGCCGCTGCGCCTTGAAGCGATACTCCCCACGCTCCGCCCGCATCGCTTCCGGATCGCGGTCCACCTTTTTCCTCGGTCTGCCCTTGGCTGCCATTCCGGCTCCTGCGCGCGCGTAAAGTGTGGGTTTCGGGTACCGGCTTTATATTAGGCCATCTTGGCCGCATCGAAAAGCACTTAGACACGCTTGCGTGGGCGCATCCCGCATCCGGCGCCGCCCCAAGGCGAAGCGACGTATGCGGGATAAGGGAAGGGGGGGGAGGAGCGAAGCTCCCCCCTTTCCTTAGCCTGCGCGTAGCGTGTCTTAGTGAAATTGCATATTGACAATTCCGCCAATTCATATTAAGCGTCCTTGCGACGCTTAGGAATTGGCGACCAAAAAACCTCGCAGAAATCCTAGGATTGATTTGGGGATTAGAATAATCCCCTTCCCCCTCAAATCTCGGCCTATCTGGCGCACTTTCGGGCAATTCGGAAGGCGTTTCCGGGCGTTCGTTTCGATTTATTGCGCCCATTCCGGCAAATTTGGCCCATCCTGATAGTAAGTGTGGATGTCGCCAATTCGCCGCCAAAAAGTTCTGGGCTATGTTGCGGAGAATTCCGCCAATTCCCGCCAAAAGACCTGAAGGAAACCGCGGGTCTCGCCAATTCGGCTGTGCAACGAAGGGGAATTGGCGAGAATTGGCGATCCGCCAATTTCCGCCAAATCGCCGCCAATTCGGGATCATATCAGTGGCCCGGGCGCTTGGTGGCTTCGACGAGCACCCCGGGAAGCTCTTTGCCATCGTGCTGGAATTTCGTGGGGATCAGCACGCCGTTCTTGAGCCACGCGGTGATGATCCGGGCGGCGGCGCCTTCCTCGATCCCGAAGTCGTCGATGAGGACGTTGCCGGCCCATCTGGTGTTGTTCCGGCCGCGCTTGTTGGGCGAATAGAGGCGCCCATCGGGGAAGCCCGCGGCGATCTTGTCCAAGGCGGCGTTGCAGGCTTCGAGGGAAAGCCCCTCGAAGGGCGAAGGCGGCATCCAGGGGACGATCACGCCGACGTTGTCGCCGGAAGGGTAGTCCTTGGTGCCGTTGCCCAGCGGCTGCATCTTGATTTCGAACCATGAGGCGCTTGCCGCCTTGGGTGCCATATTCGCCTTGCCATCGTCCAAGCGGACGTAGCGGCCGCGGTCCTCATCCGATATGTCGAGGCTTTCCGCTTCCTCCTTGCCCATGGCCGACATGACAAGCCCGACGCGGGCGCCGTCGATGAGGGACTTGCCGCCGCGGGCGGCTTCGATATCGACCACCGGCCCCTTCCGGACGTGGTGGACGAGGAGGACGGCGCAATTCGCTTCGGAAGCGATTTCGGCCCATGCGGTGACGGCGGCGTCCATATCGCCGTTGCGATTCTCGTCGAGCCGATGGGATTTGATGAAGGGGTCGACGATGATGACGCCGACGCCGCGCTCGCGGGCCTGGGCGATGATAGCGGCCTTGTGGGGGTAGACGATGGACACGCCATCAGGGCCGACCTTGCCGATGCACAAGGGATCGTCGCGGCCGGAATTCATGAATAGGGCGCCATCGAGGTCCGCATCATCGATGGAATGGTAAAGGCGGCACGCGGCAAGGCGCCGGTCCATCTCCTCCATCGGGTCCTCGAGATTGAAAATCCATGCGTTGGTGCGGGTGTGGACGTAGTGGCCGAGCAAGGGCTTGCCGAGGGTGCATGAAAGCGCGGTCGACATGGCGAACATCGACTTGCCCACGCCGCCCGCGGCGACAAGGACGGAGACGAAGCCGCGAAGGAGGTAGGTCCCGTAAATCCATGGGCGCGGCGGGATGGCGCGCGGGTCGATCATCTTGGCCGGGCGCGCGACAATCGGGCGTTCATCTTCCGGTTCGTCGAATCCTTGGTCCCATGAATCGTTCATCTATCGGCGCCTGCGCGAGCGAAATCCGGCCACGGGCCGGCGCGGCGGGCACTTCGATGCGGCCCACCGGAGGTGAAAGAGGATGAGGAAGTCGGGGATCAAGCCGCGATATTGGTCGGCGATCTCTTCGACCTTCCATTTCGGGGCGCCGGCGCGAAGGGATCGAAGGGCGCGCGTGCGGAGCTCTTCGCCGGCGTTGAAAAGGGGGGCGCGATAGGCGTCCGCCACGTCGCGCATGAAAGCGAGGGTGGCGTCGGGGTGGGGCACAAGCGGGCCGAGCTGGGCGACAGCGTCGCCCAGGATGCCGCCGGCCGGGATGGCGGCCATATGGGCCGTGCCGGCGGCGATGCCGATTTCCGCGGCCAATTCGACAAGCGCGTGCCTCCAGTTGCGTCCGTCCTCCGCATCCGGGCCGGAAGCGTCCGGAAGTTCCGCCGCTAGGTCGCGAAGGTCGTCCGGAGGCATCATTCCGCGTTCTCCTGCGCTTCCAGCCGGAGCCGCTTTTCTTCGAGGTAGCCATAGAACCGGACCTTGCCGGCATCATCACGCGCGCCGCCGGCGTAGTCGGGGAGGGTGAAGATGGGCGGCCCGATGCGGCGAAGATCGAAAGCGACGGTGCGGTCGGCGCGGCGCGCGCGGCAAGAGAAAAACTTCCCTTCCTCGTCGGATGCGACTTCGGCCCGGATATCCCATCCGTCCACGCTCGCCGAATAGGTGCCGTCGGACGCCTTAGTGAGGAATGGCGTCCCATCATCGCCGGGCATGGCCTACCTCGCGAGGTGGAAAAGGGGAAGATGTGATTCGGCGCGGAGCTTGTTCGCGGTCTCGAGAATGCCGTCGAAGGTATCGAAGACCGCCAACTTATCGCCGTGGCGATGAACGTAGGCCACAATTTCCTCGGCGGAAAGGGGGATCGTGAGGGCCGGCGGAGGCTGTGCAACGGAAGGGGGAAGGCGGGAAGGCCGGCGCCATCCGGCGCGCTTCACTTCGATGGCGACGGCGGTGATATTGAGCGGGGCGCCCGGCGTTTGGGCCAGGCGGTCGACAATGAAGTGAAGCGAGTCGCCGCGCTCATACATCATCCGGCCCATGCGCCGGCGCTCGTCGGTCCACTCGCCGAAGGGCGGGGGCGGGGGCGCGGCGACGACCTTGGCCGGCGGCGTCTGGGTGTGGTAGGAAACGTCCCGCGGGCGCGGGCCATGGCGCAGCTCGTAGAGCTTCGCGTTCACGCTGCCGGGAGTTCGGACGGGCGGCCCGGGAAGTGCGTTGAGCGCGCGCCAGATGTCGATGGCTTGCATCCGCTTTTCGTCGAGCTGCTTCGCAAGTGCGATCCGCTCTGGCGTCCAGACGGTGCCTTTCTGGCGAGGATATGAGCCGCGTCCGCCGAGCGATCCGACGGGCGCGGCATCGAAGGAAAGGGAAGAGCTCATTTTATGACCCCCTTGGCTACGAGAAGTCCATGGTTTGCGAGCATCGCGGCGTCCGCCCGGCCGTCATCTTTGACGCGCGCGAAGCGCCATGCGGCTTCCGGCCATCGCACTGAGGCGCTTTTCCGGATATCGTTCTTGTCGGCCCCTTTCGAGAAGCCGGCGGCGCCGCGCCAAATCTTCGGCGCGACGAAGGCGCACGGGATATCGAGGCACGCGGTCACGCCCTCGATGATGCCGGCTCCGCGCCCGAAGGTGAAAGCCATGGCCGCGGCATCCCTGCGGTGCCCGGATACTTCCTCGATGGTGCAGAGGGTGCACCGCGGCGCAAGCGGGCGCAACGCCCTCGCCACCCCCGAAGGGGAGACGAGAACGCGCATCCGGCCGCCGAGGAAAATCTCCTTCGTCGGCATATCGATGATATCCACGATGACGCCGTCGGAGCCAAGCACGGCGATAGCGCCGCGCTTGCCCGGATCGATGCCCAGGAAAAGGCTCATACGAAATCGCCTTCATCATCGGGAGGCGGATCGTCTCCTTCGTCGTCATCCGGCGGCGGGGCGCCTTGCCCGGGATCGGCGGGCGGTTCATCGGGCGCGGGCGGCGGCTCTTCCTCCGGCGTGTCTTCATCGAAGAGGGGCGCCTGATCCGGGCGCACCTGAACGGCGCCGCGCTCGCCCATGAATTCCTCCGGATCGGCAAGGATGAGGACGACCGGGCGCCCGATGTTGTCGAAGATGAGGAGGCGGTTCTCATCATGGCGCGCGAATTCGACCTGCGTCTTGATGGAGTCCTTCACGGCGGCGGAGACCAGCTTGCCGACGACGGTGGGGAAGTCGCGGGTCGTGAGGATGTTGACCACTTCGCGGACAAGCCGGCGCGCGGCGGAGTCGGCTTGCGTGATCGTCTCGCGCTGTTTATCCTCGGTCTGCATATCCCAAGGCAGCGCGGATTTGTCGTGCTTCAGGCGGTCGAGAAGGAAGTCGCGAATGTCGCCGGCGAGGGTTTCGGCGGTGAGGGAGATGAAGTCTTCCGGGGGCGTCGGCCCCTTTTTCGGCTTTGCCATATCTTGCTCCTGATGGCGGTTGAAGGGCCAGTGCTCGCGGCACCATGCCCGGGGTGCTTCGCCGGCGTCGATGGCGAAGCCGAAGCCCTCCACGATATCCGGCGCGGTGCCGGGCGCGAAGGCGATTGCCGGCCGGCCGCACACATCGCACGGCGGCAGGGAGTGTTCCTCATTCGGCATCGAAGCCGCCCGAGGTGAGGGGCGCGCACTTGCGCGGATCGCCCTTGACGAAAACAAGGACGTTCTGGTGGGTCTTGCCGAGCTTGCGCGAGACCTCGAATTGCTTTGTGACGCGGATCGGAAGCGAGCCCACCGAGGTGACCAGGATCGCCTCATTGTAGAGGGCCATCCCGGCGTCGATGAAGGCGCGGATCGTCTCGCCGACGAAGTTCCTGTAGTTGCCGGCCTTGTCGCGGAAATCGCCCACGACGAAGCAGGCAAAGCGGTCCGGGGCGAGCATGGCGACGGCGCCGACGATGATCTCGCGGTAGCTCTCGAGGAATTCCTCGTGCGCCATCGCGGAAAGGTCGCGCGGATCGGTCGAATATTGCTCGAGGTCGCCATAGGGCGGGCACGAGAAGATGAAGTCGTAGGGGCCGGGCGCGATGTCGCGCGCATATCGGCTGTCGCCGCAATGCCAGTCCGGGAAGGGCTCATCGCAAATCTGAATCGCCTGATCCCGGTTCGCCATCACCTGCTCGGCGCGCAGGTCGATCCCGGTGTAGCGGAAGCCCAGGGTCGATGCGACGATGCCGCGGACGGAACCGCCGGCGAAGGGGTCAAGGATGCGGCCGCCGGCCGGGCACCACCACCGATAGGCGAGCTCGCAGAGGACGGGATCGAAGATCGACGTGCCGGTGGCCAGGGGCGAGCCTTCATCTTCGGCCGGAAGCCCCTCGGCTTCGCGCCGGGCCGCGCGGGCGCCTTCGATGTTGCCGTTCTTTTGGAGCCAATCGCCGGTGTTGAAGCACAAGGGCTTCGCGCGCGCCGTCGCGGCAAGGACAGTATCCGACATCTTGAGGAGGTTTTCGCCGCGGCCGACTTCGGATTGAATGCCGAGGGCGAGCCACCGGCGCTTCCTCTCCTGCCAATCGCCCTCGCGGGCGTTGAGCACGGAAAAAGGCGGCACGCCGAAGCGCGTCGCCAGGATGGAAGCCTTCGAGGGGCGCACGATTTCGCCGAAAAGATCGCGCTCAAGCACTTTGCACCTCGGCCCAGAACGGAAAGCGATCCTTGAGGGCTTCGATCCCGACGGTCTTTAGTGCTTCGGGGTCTTTGCCCAAAGACTTTGCCCAGGTCGGGCGCACATATGCGTTGTGGGCGTCGAGGATGGCTGTGCGGTGCTGGCCAAGCTGCGGAAGCCGTGCGGCGATCCGGATAGCCCCGGGCCAATCGCCGGCACGCATCGCGGCGGTGATAAGGCTTGTTTTGGTAGGCGGCAGGGCATTCATCGTGCGGTCTCCTTCCTTTTTCTGGCGCGTGGCCTTCCGGAAAAAGACCGGCGGCGCTGGGAGACAGACGCCGCCGGCTCCAAGTCAGGGAGGCTCACACGGAAGGCTGGGGCATCACCCTCGAGCCCCGGGCGCCAGCCACGCCCGGGAGGGATGGGCTAGTTCTTCGGCGCCTCCGGATAGAGGTCGGGGCGCAGGCGGTGGCGCGAAATTCCGCTTGCGGCTTCAACCTGAAGCACGCGGGCCGCGGGAATGCGCTTCCACGAATAGGTTGCCTCCGGCCGGATGCCCAGCTCGCGACATAGCGCGGACGGGCCGCCGGCGGCGGCGATTGCTTCATCTACGATGGTGTCACGATCTTTCGACATGCCCAGGGTATAAGCAATAATTAGCCGACCGTCAATAAGCATTCCTTATAGACAAGCGACTAAGGAACGCTTATATTCGGGGGCGAAAGGGGATAAAAAATGGACAAGCTCACACACGATACCGCCATTCGTTCCCGCGTTGTTGAAGCCTCGAAGGGGGCTGGCAGAGCTATCTCGAAAATCCTTGAGGATTGGCGCGCAGAGATCGGCGATTGCATCGATAAGGCGAATTCGTCCATCCTGTCCGAAGCCCTCCTCGATCTGGGGATGGGGATCGATGGTCCGGGCGCCGAGTTGGTCGGGTGCTTGATAAATGCGGAGAAGGAGCTTCCTTCCGAAGCGGCCATTTCTGGTGAAGTTTCCGGTGATGATGCACCGACCCGAGCCGGCCTTGATCCAAACGACGCCTTCGATATGGCCCGCGCGCGCGCCGAGGAGACCCTCTGATGGACGCCCCGCTTTTCCCGAATGTCACCGTCCAGCTCACAGGCGAGGACGGGAACGCTTTCTTCATCATCGGCCGCGTTTCCGGCGCCCTTCGCCGGGGCGGCGCCGACAAGGACCAGATTGCCGCCTTCCAGAAGGAGGCAATGTCCGGCACCTATGACCATGTTCTGGCAACTTGCATGAAATATGTGGAGGTGAAATGAAGCCCGAAATCCCTCTGGTGCTTTCCGATCCCGGCGAGCGGCGCATCGTCCAGCGTCCGATGAATGGGTGGGAGGTGATCCGCTACATCGCCGTTTGCTTTGCTCTCATGCTGGCGTCGTGCGCGGTGGTGATCGCCTTCCTCGCCTGGCTCTTGGTGTGAGTGAGCCTGTTTTCGTGTCGCTCTTCACGGACGCTTCCTTTTGTCCCGACACCCGCGTGGCCGCCTGGGCCGCGTGGATGCGGTGGGATGGCGGATGCCACAGGTTTTCCGGCCTCTTCCGAGAAAACCCATCCGGCCCCACGCAAGCTGAAGCGATGGCGGTGGTGAACGGCCTGTTTTTGGCGGTGGAGGCGATCCGCCCCGCCCCGAAATCGAAAGTGCTCATCCAGAGCGACTGCCTCATGGCGATTGATGTTTTCTCCCCCGATTGGAAGCCGCGCCGGGAAAAGTCGGTGGTTGCCTTCGGCCCGATTGTCGAGCGCTTCCATTCTATCGTGAGGGAGAGCGGATTGATCGTCAGCTTGCGCCATGTGCGCGGGCATCGCGGAACCGCGACGGCGCGGAACGCCGTCAACACGTGGTGCGACCTTGCCTCCCGCCGGGAAATGAAGGCGGCGCGGCGCCGTGCCCTTATGGGAGAAGCCCATGACTGACAAGATTCGCGCCTCCTACTTGTCCGGGTATTCGGATTGCGCGCGCCGATCCGCCGCGCGCCTTTTCCGCCGGGAAATCGAGGGCTTGGGCTATGATCTGGCGCCGGACCAGAAGGGCATCGGCAGCGCCATCGGCACAAGCGTCCATGCCGCCGCGGCGCTAACGCTCCGCGAGAAGATGGCGACGGGATCGCTTGCCCCGCTTTCCGCCGTGACGGATTGCGCGGTTGAGACCTTCGGCGCGGAGCGCGAGGCCGGAATCACCTTCGATCAGGCATCGCCGAATTCGCATGATGCCGAGGCGCAGGTGGTTCGGATGGCGGCCGCATATCAGCGCGTGATTGCGCCCGGGATCGATCCGGTCGTCGTGGAGGAAAGGCTCGAGGCCGATACATCCTTCGGCCTTACCGTTTCGGGCCAGGGCGACGTGCTTGCGCGCGAAGCCGGACGGCTGCGCGATCTCAAGACGGGGAAGAACCGGGGCAACCACAAGCCGCAGCTCGGCGCCTATTCCCTGATCTACAAGGCGCACGGCCATGATGTGCGGGAATGCGCGGAGGACTTCCTTCCTCGCGCGCCGCTGAAAAAGCCGCAGCCCGATCCGCAATCGTTCGGCCATGACCTCGAAGCGGCAGAAACGGCGGCGCTGAATGTGCTTCGGCATATCGCCAGCGACCTCCATACCTTCCGCCATGGGGATGATAAGCGTGGCATCCTTGCCGGCGATCCCTGGGCATTCGTGGCCAACCCTTCGTCGATGCTCTGCGGCCCGAAATATTGCCCGGCGCATGGCACGCCGTGGTGCCGGGAATGGAGGGAGAAGGAATGAAGGAGCCGGGAGAACAGGCCAAAAAGGAAGTCTACCTCGGGGATGGCCTCTATGCCAGCTTCGACGGCTTCCAGATTTGGCTTCGCGCGCCGCGCATAGGCGGCGATCACGAGGTTGCGTTGGCGCCCGGCGTCTTCCGCAACCTCATCGACTTCAGCAAGGGCTTGGGGCTTCCGCCCTTCGCCGCAACCATGGACCGGCGATAAGCCGAGAAGGAGAGATTATGAGCCAGAGCCAATACGGAGGCCGCCCGACCATCCACGCGACCGCAAGCAGCCCGCGCCCTTCGGCGCAGGGCTTGCTTGACCAGGTTATCGCCGCGACGGCCCACTCGGGCTTCGATGCGGACGCTTGGCATGTGATGAACGAGCGCGACAACGCCCTCATCGCCGATGAGGTGCTTGCCGGATCGGGGTCATCGAAGTTCGTCTACAACTTCGCCATCGCCGGCACGACGGTCACGGGGATCAGCGTCATCGGCGCGCGGCACCTTGCGGCGGCCTACGGCGGCATCAAGCACCGCATGATCGCGAGCACGCTCAAGCGCGGCGCCCTTTTCATCTTCACGACCTATCCGGCCGATGGCAATGCCATGTCGGTGCGCGTTGAGAAGATCGAAGAGCTGCGCGACGAGCCGGATTATTATTCGGCCCTCATCGAAATCACCGACGTGAAAAAGGGCAATACCGTCCAGAATGAGGCGACGGAATTCCGGCTCGAGAAGCGTCGCGATGGATCATACTACGAGCGGCCGCACTTCCAGAAGATCGCCCAGGCGAAAGCCTTTCGGAATGGCGTCCTGTCGGTGATCCCGCAAGATGTGCAGCTCGCATGGAAAGAGGAAATGCTGAAGCTTCACAAGGACGATATCATCACCGAGAGCGTGATTTCGCAGAAGCGCGCCGGCGTGCTGCGGTTCTCCGCGGCGAAGGGCCTTTCCATCGACCGCCATGCGGTCGAAGCCTTGACCCTCGACCAGATTGCAGGGCTCGCGGATGCCGCCCGGGGCGGCGATCTTGCGCTCTTCATCGGCGCGGCCGGCGCGCTTGGATTGATGGCCGTGCGCGAAGCCGGCGAGGCCGAGACGCCGCATGATCCGGAGACGGGGGAAATCATCGACGAGAAGCCCAAGGCAGCCGGGAAGGGCAAGGGGAAGGCGCCGCCCGATGGGAAGGGCAAGGTGGCCTTGACGCCGCGCGAGCCGCAAAGGGCGCCCCAGCCCGCGGATGAGCCGCCGCCGCCGGAAGACGAGCCGCCGCCGGCCGATCAGGAAGTGCTGCCCCCAGAGCCGCAGCGCGAGCAGCCGAAAGCCGCCGCGAAGCCCGCGTCCGCCGATCCCGGCCCGGCGCCGGCCGATGATGAGGATATGTTCACGTGATCATCTTCGCTTGGGACGTCGAAACAAACGGCCTCCCCTTGTGGGACCAGCCTTCGGATGATCCGAGACAGCCCCACATCGTGCAATTCGGCGGATTGCTTATCAGCGACGAGCCGCGCCGCGTGGTCGCCCAGATGGGATTGATCGTTCGCCCGTATGGGTGGAGCATCGATCCGGAGATGACGGCGATCCATGGGATCGACGACGCGATGGCGCAAGCCGCCGGCGTGGATGAAAGGCTGGTGGGTCGCCTCTTCCTCACCATGCGCGCGCGGGCCGACCTTGAGGTCGGCCACAATATCAGCTTCGACAAGCGGATGATGCGGATCAACCTGCTTCGGCATGGATTGATCACGCGGGAGGATGCGGATGAAGGGCCGCCCTCTTTCTGCACGCAGCGCGAATCAACCGCTATCGTGAATTGCCCGCCAACGGCCAAGATGCTGGCGGCAAATCGGCGCGGCCCGAAGGCGCCGACGCTTGCGGAAGCCTACGCCCACTTTTTCCAGGACCGGCTTCCGGCCCACGATGCCATGGCCGATGCCCGCGCGGCCGCCCGGATATACTTTCGCTTGCGGGAGATCGCTTCATCAAACGACCAAGCCACAGGAAAGGACTTCCCATGACCAACAAAACCGAAACCACCGCCCGGGCCGACGCCGCGCCCCCCATCGAATTCATCAACGACAAGGGGAAAGTCACCGCCGATGAATATGGCCCGTCATCGCCGACGCTCGACCGAGTCTTGGAAGCCGGCCAGACGCTTTCCGGCGTTCGTTCCTGCACCTCCTCGCTTCGCGCCCTTGCTGATGAAGCGGAAAGGGATGAGGACAAGAACATCCACTTCGTCGTGATGGCGTATGATGGGCGCTATCCGGGCACCATCCAATTCGCGAACGCCTCGAACAACGCCGAGGGAAAAATGATGATCGAGGGCATGTTGTCGTTGCATCATCGGTGCGCGCCCGTCTTCGCTCGCGTCCTCGCCATGGTCCTCGAAGGATTACAGAAGATGTCGGGACGCGCCCAGGCGGATCATGCGGGGGATGTCGGCCGTGCAAATTAAAGTCCGCGACTTTCGCGGCGTCGAAGATTTCGAGGCGGTCCTTTCGGACCGCCTCATCGTCGCCGGCGAAAATGCCTCCGGCAAGAGCTCGGTATGCAAGTCAGTCGGCGCCGCGCTTTCCGGAATGCTCCTCCCCTTCGATGGGGTGACCAAGGGGACGGCTTCCCTCATTGTTCGCGATGGCGGATCGGAGGCTTCGGTCGTCCTTCGCGACGATGATGGAAGCGTCGCCGTCCGCTGGCCGGATTGCGAACGCGCCGAAAAGGGGAAGGCGCCCGCGGCCGATCCCGTCGTGGCCGGACTTGTCGATCCGCTGCGTATGAAGGCGGATGAGCGCGCGGCGTGGCTTATCGGCGCCCTCGGCGCTTCGCCATCCGAGGAAACCACGCGCAAGGCGCTCGGCGAAAAGCACCTCCATTCCACTGATATCGACACCGTCTGGCGTGATATCGATGAGCGCGGATGGGATAGCGCCTCGCAGCGCGTCCGCGAGGATGCCCTCAAGCTGAAGGGGCAGTGGGAGAAGATCACCGGCACGAAATATGGCCGCAACAAAGGGGCATCATGGCGCCCGGAGGGATGGGCATCTTCGATGGACAAGGGGTCGCTCCCGGACCTCAAGGAAAAGGCGGACGCCTTGGCCGCGAAGGTGGAGGAGAACCGGAAGGCGGCCCTTGTCGCGGAAGCGCGCCGGCGTGACTGGGAGGCGCAAATCTTGCGCCGCCAGGAGGCGTTCAAAGCGAAGCCCGAAGCCGAAGCCCTCGTGGCGGAATGCCGGGCCGCGCTGGAAGCCGCCCAGGGGGCGCGCGATAAGCTGGGCGTGGCGGCGGGCCGCGCCTTGACGTGCCCTTGTTGCAATCGGCCGCTGATCCTCGTCCGCGGGCAGCTCGAGCGGCTTCCGCAGAATGCCGGCGATCCGGACAAAATCGCTGACGCTGATGAGGCACTCTTGGAGGCGAAGCGTGCGCTGGATCGGGCCGAAGCGAAGGTATCCCGGCTTGCCGCGGAAATCGCCGCCGGCGACAAGGCGCAGGAGGAAATTGCGGCCCTTCCGCCCACCCTCAACCCGGAGGAACTTGCGGACCTTCGGCGCCGCGCCGGCGAAGCCCAGACCGCGTGGGATATGCTTCGGCGCAAGGAAGAGGCGGAGCAGCTTCATTTCCGCATCGACGTCTGGGCCGAGGTCTATGTCTTGCTTGGGGAGAAGGGATTGCGTCGCACGGCTCTCCTCGATGCCTTGGCGGCCTTTTGTGATGCCGCGAATGCGCGCGCGGATCGCGCCAAGTGGGAGCACATCGCCATCAACGAGGACATGACCATCGAATATGCCGGGCGCCCTGTTTCGCTGGCTTCCGAGAGCGAAATGTGGCGGGCACGCGCCCTCATCATCCTCACCGCGGCCGAAAAGATGGGAGCCGCGGCGGCGATCTTGGACGGCGCCGATATCCTCGATCCGGCCGGGCGCAATGGGCTGATGCGCGCTTGCGGCCCGACCCCGGTGATGATCGGCATGACCGTCCGGAAGGAAGAGGTGTCGGAGAAGCTGGTCGCATCAGGCCGGATCGTGTGGGTGGAGAAGCGCGCCACGTAGGCCCTATTCCTCCGCTATGTCTTTGCAATATGCGCCGATTTGGCGCATATTGTGTGCAATGGAAAGGAGTCCATCATGATACGCGAAGCCACAGGAGCCTCATTGAGCTCCGTCCATGAAATGACCGGGGAGCAGTTCACGGCGATCATCTACGCCTTGGGGAAAACAAAGGCGGAAGTGGCGAGGCAGATGGGCGTGCCTTATCGCACGTTCACGCGCTGGTGCCGCATGAATTCCATCGTGCCGCCCTACATCGCTCGGATCATTTGCCTGGCCGTCAACACGGATTTCGATCTGCTGGCCGCCATGGAAAAGGCGGCCGATGTGATCAGAGCCAGACCGAAAATTCCCAGTATGCGAGAAATGGCCAGAGAACAAATGGCAATCGAACCACAATATCTGGGTGCCGAGGGCGGTCCCGATGCGCCATCCGATACTCGTTGAAATCGATCACCATACCCATTGCTTGCTCTCCTGATCCGGGCTACGTTTCATCACGCGGCACAATTTGAGAAGGAAGGCCCCGCCGACTTACAGCGGCGGGTCTTTTTCATGGGCGCTCCTTCGGAGGCAAGCCGGGTACCGGGGCGCCATAGAAGACCGGCGACATGCGATGAAGCGTCGAGCGCTCTTCCCCCTTCGGACCTTTCGCCTTGGTCTTGTGGCCCGTCGCGCCGAGGTTCGCCATCAGGCGCCCGTGCCCGGCCTTGGCGGCCTTCGCCGCCGCCTCAAGCTGCTTCGCCTTCCCCTCGCTCCATGGAAGCCGCAGGGAAAGCGGCCCGGCCGCGCCTTTCGGCCGAAGCCAGAGGAACACGGCGTGCGGCTCATTGAGCCGGAAAGCCACGACCTGGCCGCGGTATCCGGAATGCCAACCCACCGGGCGAGGCAGGCCGAGGGAGCTATTCCATAGCGTGAAGGCGCCGAAGAGAAGGGCGATATAGGACAGGGAGCGGATGGCAAGCCGCGGCGATGCCATCGCGCGGAGGGCGCCCAGGATGATGAGGGCGGCAAGGCCGACGACGTTCATGGCGTTCCCATGGAGTAGAGCTTCGCGGGGAGGCGGTTGATCGATCCCGGCACGAGCTCGCCGGATTTCGTGAGCGAGAAACGGAAGGCTGTTTTCTGCTGCCCTTGCCAATCAAGCACGAACGAGCGGCGCGCGATCACGCGATAGCGGCCGCCGATGAGCGACCGCGCAACCACCGTCACGCGGATCGGCGGCTGCCCCTTGTAGATGCGATAGAGCATCGCATCCACGATCCACTCGCCCCCGGGAGCGCGCCGGCAGACCGTCATCTCCTCGTTGCGCGATGAAGGGTCCATATAGCGGCCGAGGTCATCGCGCACGAGATCGCACCACTTGCCGGTCATGTGGGAATAGCCGACGGGAAGGCTTTCCGGGGATTTCACCCACAGGTCGACGTCCGCATTGGCGGCGCGATCCCAGTGCATGGTGATGACAACGTCCCCCTGGTTGGGCGCCGCGGCCTTCGGCGGCTTCGGCGGGATGATGTAGGCCATGGCGATGAAGACGATCACCAAGCACCAGAGGAAGTCCCGATACGAATACCGGAAGCCGAACGGCTCGCCGTCGCCTTTCATCATAGCTGGACCCCGCGCGACCAGTAGGACGCATCGCGAAGCCACGCGAGAAGCATGGTTGCCACGACATTCGGCGCGATGGCTACGGCCAGATCGATGAGCATGGCTTCGCGGCCGGCGTGGGAAACGGCGCCCCCGATGAGGGCGACCATCAGCGCGGTGCCGGTGAAGGAAAGCCCCCAGATAGGCAGCTGGTGGGCGATATGCCGGGCGCTTTCCATTCGGCCGAAGATGATGCAGCCGAAGCCTACGGCGCCATACCAGATGAGGATGCCGACCATGGCGAGCTCGATGACCCCCATGGCGCCGAAGGCGGCAAGGAAGCCAAGCCGCCAGGCCACGATGCCGAGGGCGACGATGAGGGCGTTCGTGATGATGAAGCGCGGGAACATGGCTGCCTCACATCGCCTGGCCCGGGAATCGCTCTTGCCCGGTTCGGCCCCCGGTGACATAACACGCGATGCCCGGGCTATTGCCGCCAGGCTGGACGATCACGAATTCGGCCCAGTGGCCGCCGTCTTGGGGGAGGATGATTTCGATCTTGGTCTTGCCATCGACCTGGCCGGCAAAGGCAGCCTGTCCGCCCATCGCCTTATTGAATTGCGAAAGGGGGAAGCACGGGGAAGCAACTGCGAAGGACGGCGCGATCAGCGCCACAGCGAGAAGTGCGGTACGCATGGCGGGCTCCTGGATGGGGAAAGAGGAAACATCCCTCGATCCTAAGCCCCGCTTATAGACATAAGCAACCGCTACGAGGGGAATGGCGTCTTTCCGGATGGGATCGTGAATGCGGTCGCGCCCGGGATAGCCGGGAAGCCCGTCGGGTTCTCCGGGATGATGAAAGCGGTCTTCTGGTTGACCGCGACAAGCAATGCCGGGAAGCCGGCGGCGCTCGCCGACATGGTGCAGCTTACCGAAAGGAAAGGAACACCAACGGCCCGACCAGAAGCGCCGGCGATGATCGAGACGGAAAGCGGAGAGGATGCGGAAAGGGCGCCTCGCATGGAAGACGCTGCGCCCATCGACGCCAGTACGGCGACAATCGGAATGGAGCCGGTGATCTTCGGCCGTACGGAAGACGCCCCAGCCATCACCGCGGAAATTGGCGCCGATCCGATTTGTGATGAACGGGCCGTGGCGCCAGATGCCATGCGCGCCGCTACGGATGCCGCCGTTTGGACCGCAGGCAAGCACCATCCACCGCCATGCACCGAACAGGCAACGGAGGTGGAAGCGGATGGAGTGCCGAGAAGGGAAGCCGCCGCGGCCATCCGCGCCGCCAATCGAGCCTCATAGGAAGCGGCCCCCCGCGCTTGGGCGCCGGCGCGCATGATGATCTCAACGGGAAGGATGAAGCCAAGTGGCGCGCGAACAAAAGAGGAAGCGCCTATGAAGCATTCAATGTTTAGAATGCGGCCGGCGGCCGCCCGCAAGGACGCTACGGAAGCTATGCGCGCGGAAATTGAGGTCGCCGCCGATGCGGAGGGCTGCCCAAGGGAGCTGCTTGCGATCCTGAGGGAGGCCGGCACCGAGAAGGAGCCACCGAGTGACCCAAAACCAACTGAGCCCATGCGACAAGCAATCGACAAAACCACAACCGATGAGCCGGAAGCCACGCCGCCGATAGGCGCTCCTCCGAGAGGTGTGCCTCCGATTGCCATTAACTAGTCGGCCAGCCGGAAGTCAGGTTGATCGCTTGCACTGCGGCAGATGTGGTCGCGGCCATGATCTGCGCGCCGAGTTCGTTGGCGTAGTTCTTGAGCGACCACACGTAATGCGCGGCGGGCGCTCCCACCGTGATCAAATCCTGCGGCGTGGTCAGCGGAATAGGTGTGCCCGAGACCACCGGCCATGTCCGCCCGGTCGGCCAAGGCGTCGTTGCTGTGCCGTTGATCGTTGCAAGAGCGAGGATCGCCAGCGCGGCAATCTCGGTTTGCGCCGCAGCGTCGATCGCAATGACGTTGCTGCCGATGGCGAGACCAGCCGCCAGCTTGGCCGCGAGCGTGGCAGCGACAGTTGCCAAGGCGCCTTGTTGGATCGCGGGCATCGGGTTGTATGCCGCAACGACGCTTTGCGCCTTGGCGAGATCGGACACGTAAAAACCGCCTGCTTCCCACCAGCACGCCACCCCAGCCGAACCAAGCGCCTGCTGCAATCCGGGTTGGTCCACATAACCGGCATACTGCTGCATCGTCAGTTCGTCCCATTGAACCAGATTTTTGGAAAAGCCCTGGATACAAAAAATCCACCCCCCGGAGTTCCGCTAAAACTCGCCGCGAGAGTGGAAGCGCTGGCGTTATTCAAAAACCCGCGCGCGACCACCCACCCCGCGGAACCATTTACCCAGCCGAAATTCGGGCCATGGGCGAGTTCGCGTAAGGATTGCATCAAAAGCTGTCCCGCGCTTCCGCTTCCAGAAGCGTAGACCATCTGTAAAACGTAATCCCCCTGCGGCAGATCGAACGAGAGCCCGGATACCGTTTGCACTCCGGTTGCCGCGTCAGAAAATCCGCCCGTCGTGACGGTCTGGATCAGGGTGAGAGACGATGCTCCAATCGACATGATCCCGAGGCTGTAAGTCGCACTCCCCGCAGTCGTCACGACCATGGAGGCGGTGGTAATTTTCCGAGGCCCTCGCCAGCGGAATAACCAGTAATTCTCCCAGCCGTTTAGGGCGCCAACATCTTCGCTGCCGTTGCCGTTATTGAATGTATCAAGTGCGTTGGTGTAACCGAGCGGCGTTCCGGGCGTGACGCCGCCCGAGGGTGTCTGAAAGTCATCGGGAAGCGTGGACCAGTCGATCTCACCGTTGGTCCCGAATACCGGGAAAACGCCAGCACTTGTTGTCCCACCACTTTGAAATGCGGGAGGGGGCAAGACACACTCAATCGTGACCGTCGCCCCGGACCAGTTGATCGTCGCGCCCGTGCTGCTGTCGAGCAATTGAACCCGCGTGATAGTGCCAGCCGCACCACTCGCCCCCGGCGTGAAGGACCAAAGGGATACCTCAAACCCGGACGAATTCGTGATGTTGAGAACGATGTCCGTCGCCGCCGTGAACGCCGAGCCGATAGTGCGCCAAAACTGGTTTCCGCTAGGCGTTGTTGCCGCGTTGGGAACCGTATACGGCCCAGGATCGGTGCCCGTAAGAGTGCCGGTTTCGGAAACGCATGATTTGTAGGAGACTCCCATAAATCACCTTTAGGACAACACGAGCTTTAGCGCGCCGATAGCAAAGGAAACAGAAACGTTGGTCGGCACGCTCTGGATATTTACCTGCCGCACCATGCCGCTTCCTACCGTCGTCGTGTTGACGCCGACATTGAAGGAGTCGGCCGAAAGTCCGGCGACCGTATATTGCGTGCCATCCGCCAAGCCGCCCGGCAGCGTGCCGCCATATTCATCGTTGACGACGACGATGGAGCCGTCAGCCAGGTTGGGGGTGCTTCCGGCTGTGATGCCCGGGGCGGTGAGGACGCCAGGGGAAGCCAGCGTGGCCGAGAAGGGAAACCACGGATTGTTCCCGAGATAGTCCCACGCGAGAAGATTGCCGCCAGTCGCCGCATCATAGAGGCCTGCGGCCACGACGTTCCCCCAGGATGCGGTTGAAAGCGGGAAGGAAAGGGCGACCGCGTTGGTGATCGAAGACGGCGCCAGGCCGGACGCGGCATTCCAATCGGCGGCCGACGTTGCCACGCGCGCATAGCCGCCGCCGCTCACTTCCGTGAAGCCCGTGCCGGCATCGGTGCCGACTGCGGTGAAGAGGGCGAGATAGGCGGTCGGAAGCGCCGGCATAGCGGTCTTGCCGACGATATAGTTCAGCACATTCTCGGCCGAATATTGCGAAAGTCCGGTCATTTGGTGGCGCCTTTCATGGCTGGTGAAGGGCGGCCATCCGCCGCCTGGAGCTGGGCGATCCGCGCGAGCTGATCGCTTTTGTTCAGATCATCCGCCCAGAGCCGGATCGTCCATTCCGTCGCGGCATCGGCCCGATTGACGGTGGGCGGCGCCGGCGGCGGAGGATCATAAAGGAGGGCGCCGGGAATGCGGACGTGGATCACGTCGACGCGGGAAATGACCGCCGGCCCGGGGGAAGCCGCGCAGCCGGCGAGAAGGAGGCACAGCGCCAGGGCGCGCTTCATGGCTTCAGCCCCTTGACGGAATTCCACCACAGCTTCGGCATCGGCGCGGCGGCTTCATTCGGCGGCGCGGCATGGACCGCGGCAAGGGCGCGGCTTTCTGTTTGCGCCGTAGCCACCTGCTCCTGCGCGTGCGCCGTCAGCGCGGCTTGCGCGGCTTGGGCCGCCGCCTGATATTGCCGGGCTTGTGCGGCATTGTGGGCGGCCGTGGCGGCAATCGTCGCGTTGGCGGTGCGAAGGCCCGTGATCGTCGCGCGATCTTGCGAAATGGTGGCGTTGAGATGCCAGAGGTAGAGGCCCCCGGCGACAAGAGCCACCGCTATCAACCCGTAGCGGACAAGCGATCCGGTCGGGATGATCTTCGAGATGATGCCCCACATGTCACACCTTCGACATCATGTAGGCGAACGCGACGAAAGCGATCACCGCCAACAGGAGGATGACGCCGCCCGCGCCAAGCATCCACCATACCCAGTCAGGAATTCGGAACATTGTCTTGCGCCTTCGATTGGAGCCACGCATGGCCGCCCAGGCCAGCGGCGACGGAGCCGACGTATAGGCCCGCCGCGCCGAACCATGCCACATAGTCGACGTGCTGGTGGAGGATGATGAGCTGCCATAGCGTGACGAAGATGATGCACAGGGCAAAGAGAAGGGAAATGAGGCCCACCAGTGCCGTCACCCCATACTTGCCCCCGAAAAGGAATTCGAGCCACTTCGCCATGATTTCCGCCTATAGAAACGCCCGGCCGATGGGGCCGGGCGCCGGGGCAAGGCCCCTTCAGGGAATGAGCTTTTTCAGCTCGGCCCACGCCGCCTTCGCTTCGGCGGCCAATTCATGCGGGATCGCTTCGAGCGCGGCTTCAAACCTCGCTACCAAGCCCTCCGCCGTTGATGGGGTAGGCGGGGTCGGTGCCGGCGTCGGCTGGGTGGTGTCCGTCATGGGAATCTCCTTCGGTTGCGGGATTGCCCGGATCGGCGCCGGGCTCGCTATCTGCCGGCCGCTCGCTTCCTTCGGCCGGCGCGGCGGGGATGGGTGGCGCTTCGGCATGATGCCTCCGGGCGGCGCGGTCCGCCATGATGTGCTCATAGTCCTCGACGGTGAGCCACCCCGAATTGGTGCAGTGGACGCCATCGTCGAACACCGAAGCCGGAAGGCGGCCCATCGAAGTCTTGGACTTCGGCAGCGGCTCGGCGTCGAAAAAGATGATGACGTTGGCGCAATCGTCGCTCCAGCGGCGGGTGATCAGCGCCGGGTGGAAGCGTTCGCCATTTGTCCCGGCCCAGCGATGCGGCTGGCCGGCATAGCTTCCCGGCGCCTCGTGATCGCCTTGATAATAGATCACAAGCTCCCCAAGCAGCGGTCGGTTGTTCGGCATTTCAGAACCCTCCTTTGCACGCGATGAAAAGCGCGGCCATCGCCAAGGCCCCGGAAAAGACCTCGCCCCAAGCCTGGCCCACGGCAAACCCGCGGATCGAAGGAAGCGGAATGACGCGAGGAATTCCGTAGGCAACGGGCCACAGCAAGCCGGCCGCGATGCACAATAGGCCAGAATGCGCGCCGACGCGATACCATAGGAAAGCGGCGGACGGCGTCATGAAGCACAGCCCGGCCTCCATCAGCCCGACCGCATCATGGGCAAGCGATCCGATGGGCAAGCCAAGGCGAAGCGGGAGCCATCTCATCCAGGACTTTTCAGGGGTGGATGGCGCAGGCAGCCCAAGCCCCTGGAAAGGCCCCCACCCGGCAGTGGCCACCCCGATGAAGATGAACGGCGCCAGCATCGCGGGCCATGCCGCGCCGATCATGGCGGCAAGCATCGACGCGAAGGCGAAGGCAAAGACGATCCTCGTGACTTGGGTGCCGACCTTGATGCCGGTGAGGGTTTTTTCGGCCCCGCCGCGAAGGCGCTGAAGGAAGCCGCCGAGGGTTGATGCGATGAGCAGATGGAGGGACATTGCTTTTTCCTTTCGGATCGATATGGTGGCGGTGCGGGATAGCGCAGCGGTAGAGCGCCGGGTTCATACCTCGGAGGTCATCGGTTCAAATCCGATTCCCGCGCCCACCTTCCTTGGCAGGACGTGAGAAGGGAGGGGCCTCACCGGCCCCTCCCTATCGCGTGAAGGCGAAATAGACGAGCGCCCCAAGCGAAGCCGCAAGCAGCGCGACGATCAGCCAAAAGGCGAGGCGCGAAGCTGACGGGGTTGGCGGAACCTCCTCCATCGCCGGCGCCCCCATAGCTTCACGGGCGGCCGTTTCGAGATCATCAGCCAGCCCGGCCAGATAGTCCGCTTCGGCGCGCAATCGGCGCGACTCTGCCCGCCAAAATCGCTCGTCCATGACAGCCTCATACGGCGGAAAGCTCGGTGCGATAGAAGCGCTGGCCGCCGATTTCCACCGTGAAGGTGGCGCGAGCCGTCCAGAAGGGGATCGATGGGCTTGCCGCCGCATAGTAGCTGTCGGCATTCTGCGTGAGGTCGGGAAGGTCGCCCTGGATCGCCATCTCGGCAAGCTCGAGGGCATCCGCAAAGAGCTCGTCATCGGGGCCGACCGCCAGCGCTTTCGGGCCGTTGGGATCGCCGGGGTTCCATGAGGAAAACTGCTCCGGCATGAAGCATACCTCCTGCCAGGTATGCCCCCACCAACGCGGATTGCGGACTCGGTTGGCGATCACGTTGATCACCGCGTGCATCCCCTCGCGCGATCCGCTGCGATCTTCGGCCCATGCCGTTCGCGCCACCGCTTCCCGGGCGGTCATTTGCATCAGGGTTGGATTTGGCTCAGCCATTTGATTTCTCCTGTTCGTGCGGCGCCGCGCGCCCTTCGATGAGCGCGACAATGCGATCCGATTTCGTCGATAGGGAAGCCACCATCAGGCGCATCTCGGCGTCCATGATCTTCGCCATCTCCATGTGCGCCAGCATGGACTTGCCGATGGAATGCACCGCCTCCGTGGTGTGGATCATGTATTGCATCTGCTCACGCAGCTTGCGCTCTTGCCTTTCCTGCACGGCAAGCATCACGGCGGATGCCACAGAAGCCTCCACCGAAAGGATGAGCGTCAATCGCTCGAAGCCGTTGTCGTCGAAGTGCGGAAGGCCGGGCGTCACATTCCAAGCCACCCAAAACGTGCAGAAGATGCAAAGCACCCAGAGGAAGACCCTCGGGCTTCGATAGGCTTGGTAGGCTTCCGCCAGGGTCACAAGTGAAAAGCCTTCGCAAGCGCAATCAAGACGCCGACAAGCGTGATCCCGGCGATAAGGCGCTGCGTGGAGTTGCTTTGCGATGCAATCTTTGTGGCGGCCCATTCCGGAGCCGCGTTGATGCTATCGCGCAGAATGCCGATCACTTGCTGGTCGAATTTGAGCGAAAGCGTCGCAATATCGGATTTGGTGGCCGTCTGGGCGAGCGAAGCGCGCATGTGCGACAAATCTTCCTCGACCACCCGAAGGCGGCTCGTCAGCTCGTTATAGGATGCCGATAGCTTTGCATTCACTTCGGTAGCCTGCTCTTCCAGCTTCCGAAGTACCGCTTTGTCGGCTTCATGCAAGGCATCAAGCTCGGCCCGCAGGCTGGGCGGAATTTCATCCGGCATCAGAATCTCCCTATCGCACGCACCACATCGGGAAGCACCCGATACTCCACCAAGAACCACAAGGCGCCGATCTGGATCGCCGCCGAAATCGCCGCGAAGCCCGTAACCGCAACGCCGCGAAGCACGTTCTCGCAATGATGCGAGCGCGTCGATATGGAAAGCCACCGGCACAGAATGCACCCCCACGCGCGGCCTTGCTGCCGGGCGCGCGCGGCGCGGAGGGAGATCGTCTCTTTTGGCAATCCGCCCGGGATGAGGGCGCACAGCCACATGTCGGTGCACTCGAATAGGTTGTCGGCCCAGGCGTAGATCGCCCCCCATATTTTCGCCGGGGCGCCCATCAACCCACCACCCATCCGGCGCCGTTGAAAAAGACCGGCGCCATAACGGAACCGCCCCCAACGGGGGCGGCAAGGAATGTCGGGGAAGTGGCGTCCGAGACGAAGTATCGGGTGCCGGTGGGCGCCGTGGCCGGAAGCGCCGCAACCGTCATGATGGGCGCCGGGGATGCCACTATTTCCGAAATCGTTGCCGTGAAGGGCAGTGTTTCCGTGCCGCTGGTCTGGGCGAGCATCGTCTTTTCGGCGCCCGTCAAGGGAAGCACCGGCGAGGGGTATTGGTCAAAGGAAGTGCCGGCCATCACTTTCTCCCTGTGTTCATCGGATGGTTGATGTAGGCGTAGGCGATATCGTTTCGGATGCGGCGAACAAGGCGCATCTCCGCGGTCTTGCCGGCCGGGATCGGCCTCGTGATATCGAGGAAAACCTTCGGATTGGTGAGGGCTTCGGCCAGGAGGTTCTGCGCGCCCGCCACGCCCTTGTCGCGGATGCCCGCGATCAGCGATGATGTGCCGGCCGCCGTGAATTCTCCGAGATAGCCGTGGCCCAGCGCCGCGGCGATGAGCGTCAGCGGCATCGTCACCCCGGACATGATCCTGCCAAGCAGCGTCTTCGGCGCCCGCATCCGCGCGACCTGCTCGGCAAGCGGCGTGGTCTGCGAGCCGGAAGCGTTCAGCTGGGCCATCGCCACGGGGTTATAGGCGTCATAGTCCTGAATGATCCGGCGCAGGGTCACCGGCGCTTGCGGCCCGAGATATTCCGAGATGATCTGCACGCGACCAGGCTGTTTCAGGAATTGGCGCAGCTTGTTGATGTTCACGAATTCATGTCCGGCCTCTTCCGACGCCCCGACGGTGCCAAGAACACGGTTTGCGAGCACGTTCGCCATTGCCTGGCGCGCGCCGGCCAACGCTTGCGGATCGACGCGAAGGCGTTCGAGCATCGCCTTCGCCGGCCCGATGCCGCCCGAAAGAACGCGTTCCATCGCCGTCTCGCCGGTCTCGCCGTTGAGAAGGCCGGAAAGCACGCGCTCCTGATAGGACTTCACCACCGCTTCCCGGGCGCCGGCGGCATCATCCACGACCTTTTGAGCGCCGGCGATGGTTTCCAGCGACTTGGCTTCGGTCGGCATTTCATCGAGAAGCTCCCGATGACGCTCGACCCACTTCCGAAGGGTATTCGCGTCTACCTCGCCGGTTTGCGGATTGATCGCGGCGCGACGAAGATCGAGGCCGATGGCCGACCGGAATTGCTGGAGGATGGCGGGATTGTCGGCCGCGGCGTCTTTGATCGCGCGCGCCATCGCGCCCCCCTTCGGCCCGGATGCCACGATGTGCTTCACGACCGCTTCCGGCGCCATCACGAGGTTGCCGTAGGACTTTTTCAGGATGGGGCCGATGTAGGGGTTGTTATAGATCGCCTCTTTCTCGCCGAAGGCTTTCAGGGTCGCCTTGTATTGCGAGGCGAGCTCTGGCGTGAATTCATTCTCCGGCGCTACTCCGGCCGCCGAAGCTCCCGCAGCAGAAGGCGTGCCGCCGACACCCGCACCCAATCCTGGCGCCCCGCCGCTATTGTCGCTTCCGCTTCCAGGTAGCTCAGGCGAAGGCTTCCCGGCGGTAGGCCCTTCGTCGCCCCGTAGGGATGCTCCGCCATTTCCAGGAGCAGCCGTTCCAGCTGCTGCTCCATTGTCGGCGGCCGGGATAGCGGGGGTTGCTGCATGTTCCACCCCTTGCCCCGCCATTTCGGCGGGTTCAACGGCCCGGCCTTCCGCGGCCTTGGCAATATCCGCTTGAAGCGCCGGCGACCGCCCGACGGCTTCATCGGCGGCAAATTCGAGGGAACGATCCACGGCGCGCTTCAAGAGCGTCAAGCGCCGCGTCACCGGCGTGTTGTCGCCGCGTGCATCCAGCGAGTTGTTGATGAGGGAATTGAGGCCCTTCCGGTATTCATCGACCTTCGCCCACGTCGAATCAGGGGCGCCGGCAATCGCCACGGCGCGCAACATCGCCTTTTTCTCGACCGGCGTCAGCTCGGCGCCGGCTTTTTCGGACTCGTCGATGATGTCGCGAACATAACCGGCCAAGGGTCGCATGTTGATGACCGGATTGGCCTCTTCGAGGGCGCGATACATCGCGTTCACGTGGGCTTCCCGGGCGGCCGCGCCGGAAGCCAAAGTGCCTTGGAGCTCTTCGCCGACGTCATAGGGGGACGAAAGGGCGCCGGCGCCCGGCTGCGACTCCACCGCGGCATTCCGCGCCTCGCGCGCCTGGGCAAGCGTCTGCTCGGCCGCGTTTTGCTCTTTCGCCATTTGGCCGCGGATGAAGGCCGGAACCGTTGAAGGCTCGGCCGGCGGCGTAGGCGCCAGACTGCGCACGGCCCGGCTTCGCGCGGCGATCTGCTGCGCCCGGGCTTCATCGATAGGGGCCGCATTGCCAGCCGCCTTCAGGGCTTCGCCAAGCCGCGCCAGGCCAGGGCTTTGTGCAAGCTGGATCGACGTCGGCTTCGATCCCGGCAAGATGCCGCCGGCTTCATCGCGGTGGATCGCATCCTGGCCGACATAGATCATCGAGCCGGGATGGCTCACGCGCTCACGCGATACGCGCCAGTCCGGATCGAAGTCACGGATGTTGCGCGCTGCCCACTGCGCCTTCGCCGCTTTCGTGATCGGGGCGACCTCGGAAAGCCCTTGCCCGGCCTTTTCAAGCCCATACCCAACGGCGCCGGGGGCCAAACCTCCGGCGAGGCTTCCAAGCAAACCGCCCCATTCTTTCCCCTCCGGTCCGCCGATATCTCGCTGCCCCACATCCTCGCCGATCTTTTCGCCGGCGCCGGCGGATGCCCCCACGCCCAGAAGCCCGGCGAGCTCCTTGAGGCGATGAAGTGGGTCAAACTCGAAATCGGCGAGGGACCGCATCCGGCCAAGGTCGCCGATGGCTTCGCCGGAAAGGCCGCCGGCCATCCAAGGCACCATTTCGCCGGCGCCTTGCGCCGCATAGCCGGCGACGGAGTGCGGATGCGTCCGGTTCGCCCACTCGCGGATTTGCTTGATGCCCGGCAAGTTCTCGAGCGCGCCGGCTGCTTCATGGATGGCGCCCGTGATGGGCTTGTCGAAGGCCGCCCCCGGCTTATAGTAGCGATCCATCGGATTGTACGGGGAAAGAATGCTGACGCCGAGATCGCCAAGCCCCTCCGTGCCCTTCACCACACCGGCGCCGAAGGAGCGCGCATAGGTGGGGTCTTCGCCTGAACCAGCCGCATTCTTCGCAGCGCCCACGGCGGCTTTCTCAATGGCTTGCGCCGGGGCCGGCGCCGGTTGGGCGGCCGAAGGCGCCGGCGCCGTAGGGCGCATCCACGCGGGGACGGTCGGATCATCCGCCGGGTTGTAGGCGCCAGAAGGTGGCGCCGCCCCTCCTCCCGAAGGAGACGGGGCGCCGGAAGCCCCGCCGGCATCGGCGGCCGGCGCCGGCGCGGCCCCCTTCATCCAAGCCGGAACGGTCGGGTCCGCCGCCGCGTTATAGGAAGGGGCGCCGGTCATTGGTTTGCCGCCGCGGGGGATTCAATCGGAACGAACGTCTGGCCGTTCCACTCGCCGGCCGGCCCGCTTCCCGTCGAATAGACGTACCCCGGCGTGCGCTGAGCCGGCGGAGGGATCGGCAGCGGATCGACGCGGGAATACCAATACTCGGAGGGGAATTGCCGATTGAAGGCATTCTGGGCTTGCTGGAAGGTCATCTGGCCGGATTGCACCGCCTGCGTGACATAGTTGCCCATCGCGATCTGGCGGTTCGCCAGCGTGTCATAGAGGGTGACCAGCTTATCGAGGCCCTGGCGCGAATTGAGGATGTTCGGCGTGGCGGCCATCACCTCCTGCATCACCACCGCGCCGCCGCGATCCGAAGCCATGCGGCCGAGGCCGGATTGGATGAAGGTCGCGATCTTCGGAATGATCTGGGCGCTCGTCGCCGCGCTGTTGATATCCTTCGGAATGGGCACGCCAATCGCGTTGTGAAGGGTCTGCCAAGCCCGCAGAATAGAGGCGCGATCCTTCGCCCCCGGCCCCGTCAAGACGTCGGCCGCCGCCGTGCGAAGCTCCGCGAGCTGCTGCTTTTGGACTTCGGCGGCGGAGACCTGATCCGACATCTCTTTTACGTCGGCATTGAAGGCTTGCGGCCCGTAGGCGGAAAGCCATTGCTGCGCCGCGCCGCGCGTGTTCGGCGACACCAAGAGCTCGCGAGCCTGGGCCAATGCCTGCGGATAGGACATGGTCTGCCCAAGCGTGCCCACAACGGTGGAAGGAGGCGGCGGCGCGGATGGCGTCAAGCCCGTTGCCTCGCGCGCGCTGAATTGCGGAAGCGCGGAAGGCTGCGATCCCATCGACCCGACCGAAGCGGCCGGAGGGGGCGCCCCCAAGCCCGGAATTTCCGGCGGACGCGCCACGCCAGGCACGTTGTTGGCCGTGATATCCGCGCCTTGGATCGCAGGGAGCGCTTGGTAGCCGGAGACGGCATTCGATGCGGCGTGCTCGTAGATGCCGGCCGATTTCAGGGCTTGCTCGCGCTGGGCAATCTGGTTCGCCAGATTCTGCTGCCGCGCCTTGAGCTGAAGACCCTGGCGCTCGCGCTGCTGCCCAAGCATCGACTTCGCGTAGTTCACGCCAGCTTCGGCGCCTTGGCCGATGTTGACCGCGGCGAACGGCGACGTGCCGGCCATCATGTGGAAGCCGGCATCCGCAAGCGCCATCCACGGCGACTCCATCATTTTCTCGAGTCCGCTTGTCCGCGGCACATGGAGGTGCGGAAGCGGCTCGGCGGCGCTCTGCAACGCCTGATTGATATCGCCGGGGATTTGGAAGGGGGAGACGGAGCGTGATCCCGGCTTGCCGGAGCCCACATCACTCGCCCCATTCTGCGCCATGATGAGGCCGCTGCGCGCCGCGGACGCCCCCATCTTCACGCCGGACTGTGCGATCATCTGCGAGGCCGTCATGGTCGCGAGCTCAGGATTGGCCCTGATGTAGTCGGCGGGTAGAATGGACGTGAGGGGCGTGTTGCCGGGAGCGGAAAGGACCGCTTCCGCCCCAGCCGGCCCCAAGCGGTGGGCAAGGTCCAAGGTGGTGTAGGAAACCGGGAAGCCGGCTTTCTTGAGCATGTCGCCGTTCGCCATCGCGTAGGCTTCGGTCCCTTCCTTCGATACCGTGGGGTTGGTGCGCATTGCCAAGAGCTGCGCCGGCGTCCGGTTGGCCGAATAGCCCGGCGCGAATTGGTGCATAACGTCGAGCCAAGTCCCGTTCGTAAATTGGTCCGGCCCGGTCGCGCTCGAGCGCGGGTTCGTCGCAAGGTCATTCCCGCCGCTTTCCGCCTGCGCCACCTTGGCTGCAAAGCCGCCGTAGTATTGGCCCGGCGAAACGCCCCCAGGGGTCGGCCCATTCGGCATGTTGAATTGCGGCAGCCCCGAAGGGCCGTCCGGCGTGCTCTGGATGATTTCCGGTCGGATGGGGGGCGGCCCGGCAGGGGCGCCCGCCGGAGACGCAGCCACGGCGGCGCGCACCGATGCCGGATTGCTGGGATCGAAAGGAAGCGCCGCCGGCGATGGTGCCGGGGGCGCCGGCGGCGGCGGCGTGGGTGCCGAAGCCCCGTCCGCTGTGGCTCCTCCCGGGAAGGCGAAGTATCCCAGCTCCGACGGATCGGCGGAAAGCATTCCGCCCGCCGCCTTTTCAATGCGGCCGCCCCTTTTGTTCCCCTGCGCGCCTTGGAAATTCATGTTGTTCAGATTCTGCTGGGCTTGCTGCTGCTGGAGCAAGTCCATTTGGACCATCTTGTTGATTGATTCCGGCGTCGGCGCGGCCGGGGCGGCCGGCGCCGGCGTGTTCGGATGAAGGCCGGAGGAAGGTGCAGTCGGCGTCGACCACGAGTTGAAGTAGGGCGAGGACTGGTAGATCGAGTTGATGTAGTTCGAGGGGATGCCGGAAGGATCGGTGATCGGGCCGGAGGAAGCACCACCAGGCTCCGTCACCGGGGCGAAGCGCGCACCGCCCGTTGGGGAGCCCATGGCAAGGCCGCCGGCCTGCGGCGCCGCAACGGACGCCATCCCGGCCACAGGGGCGCCCATAGCCGGCGTGCTTTCCACCGGCGCCGTGAAGCCTTGCCAATCGCCGGGAAGCGCCTGGCCCGCGCCGGGCGCCGACAGCCCGGCCATCGCGCCGATAAGCGGCATCGACGAGATGCCGGATGGGCCGCCGACGGGCGCCTTGGCGGATGCGACCGGGGCGCCACCTTTCGCGAAGCCCGCCACCGGGCCGCCGCGGGCATAGACCCCTTGCGGCGCCTGATACTGCGTCTTCTGGACCGGGGCGCCCGGCATGAGCTGGGACATCTCGTTGAAGTCGAGAATCTGCTCGGACATAGGCGTCGGCACCGAATAGTCGGCGCTTCCCCCTCCGGCGCGTGGCACACGACCGCCGGCATTGTAAAGGGTCGCCGTGCCGTTCATGATCGAGCCGGGCGATGCCGCCCCTCCGCCCCCGATCAAATTCTGGAGCCACGATCCCTGATAGGAGTTCGCCATCGATCCAAGGCCGGACATGAGGCCTCCAGCTCCGCCTCCGCCGGCGCCGTTTGCCGCGTTCACATTGACGGGAGGAGATGCCGGCGGCGCCGGCGGAAGGGTCGAGTGCGCGTGGATCGGCACAATCGATCCCGTTTCCGAATTCGGTCCGCCCGGCGCGGTCGGGTCCATGGGGGCAATGCCTGCCATCTTCGCGACGTGCGGCTCATAGGGCGCCCCGCCGGAGGCAAAGCCTGCGCGGCCGCCGGTCTTCAGCGCCATGGCCGCCCCGGCAATGCCGGCGATGCTGCCAAGGGTGCCAAGCACCTGGGAGAAGGTGGAAGGCTTCGGCGGCGTGGTGGTCGACGTCCCGCCCATGAGCGACCCCATGCCGGACTGGATGCCGGCGAGGAAGTTGGTGTTCTGGAAGGGATATTGAACCGAACCAAGCCACTGGTTCTGGGCGGCGGTGAGCTGGTTCTGCTGCTGCTGCTGCTCCGCCGTGCCCATCCCGAATTGTGCCGTGGCACCGGTGAGGCCGGCCTGCATTCCGGAAAGCGCCGCGGCCTCGTTCGATCCTCCGAGGTTGCCATATTGCGAGCCGATGGGGAGGTAGGAGCCGGCAAGCCCCTCGGCCGCCGAAAGGGGCGCGGAAAGGCCGGAAAGGGCGGCATTCTCCGCAAGCTGCCCATTCTGCCCCATCATGAAGCCGCCCTGCAGCTGCTGCCCCTTGGTGGTCTGCGCGGCGCCGAGGGCGGTGTTGAAGCCCTGCGAATTGATGTTCGCGAGCGTGGCATTTTCGGCAAGGTTCTGCTGATTGGCGAGCGCGGCCTGGGCAAGCCCGATCCGGTTTCCCCCAAGCGCGCCGGACGCCGCGGCGTTTCCCACCAACCCCTGCTGCTGCATCAAGTTCTGCTGATTCATTTCCGCCATGGTCGTCTGGCCGACCTGCTGGAGGAAGGGGTTCATGTAGGAATTGATCTGGCCGGCGGTGACCGGCGAAGCCCCGGCGGCCGTCATCGCGCCCGCTTCATTGATATAGGGCATCGCGAGGCCGACAGTGTTTGCCGGGTTCTCCAAGGCGCTCAGGGCGCCGCCGGCGCCCCCAAGCGCCGCGGCCGCATTCCCGGTCATGGTGCTCCCGGCATTGATGAACGGCTGCGCCATGCCGTAGGTGTTCGCCATGTTTTCCATGCCGCCCGCAATCGATCCCGTGGCGCTGATCGCCGACGTCTGATCCGGCGACATGCCGGCGACCATCTGCCCGGGGTAGAAATAATAGGGGTTGCCGG
>JAEHJW020002749.1_pt1 | contig 57958 bp, 68 predicted proteins | sample 9271431 | NCBI WGS metagenome assembly JAEHJW02 | reverse complement strand
TCATCCGATCTGAAGGTCACGGCCAACCCCTTTCCCCTTCGCAGGGGCTTCCTTTTGGATGGATGGGGACATCTGCCCGGCGGTGCCAAGGCCAGGCTTCTGGCGCTGTTGCGCTTCGAGCGCCTTTGCGTAGGCCTTCTCACCATGGACGGACGTCATTTCGAGTGGGATACCCTGGGCGATGGCCGCCTTGATCACCTCTTGCTCAAAGGGGGCGTTCCCGGTAATCCGCACCGGCTCGCCGAACCTCTCGCGAGACTTGAGCAGCATCGCCTGCACCAGATCCGCGCGATCCCGCTTTTGATTCGGCGTCACCGCCAACATGCCCATGCGGGTTATCACCAGCTTGTCGCCATGGTCTTTCGCGGCCGGGTACTTGTGCCGGGTCAACGCGATCAACTCGGGCGGGGTTTTCACCGGAAAGCGTTGCACGGCGGGGGCTTCGGGGGCTTCCACACCTTTATTGTCAGGGTGGAAAGGGTTGGGTGCGGCCTTCATCTGCTCGCCGATCTTCGCGATGTCTTCAACAGTATTGTCAGGCTGCACCTTGGACACAGGTGCTGGCTGTGTGCGTTCGAGGGGTTGTTCCTGGTGGGGACTCTGATTTTCCAATGGCGGCAGCCAGCCCTTTTCCCGGAAAGCCTTTTCCCGCTCGTTAATTTCCGCCTCAATAGCCTTTGCCTGCGCAAGCTCGCGGGCGCGCTGCGTCGGGTCATCCGAGTACGACGCTTCCAGCCGCAAGGTATCCACATCCCGGCGATCCTGGGCGAGCTTTTCCAGCGCCTGTTTCTTTTCCAACTCGGGATCGGGGGCGGACTTTTCCAGCATTACGCTCGGCGCAAGACTGCCCTCGGCGATGTCTTCACCGATGAGAGCCTTCTGTGCCTCGATAATTTTCAGGTTTTGCGCGGGGTCGGCGGAAACCAGGTCGTAGCCCTTCTGCGCCGCATACTCAGCCCCCGTTTTAAGTACCTTGTCCACGTCCGTTTCGATAACGATCGGCTGACCAGCACCCTCAGCGGCAAGGCTATCCATCTGCGACAGCATGTAAGCCGCAGTGACGTTTTTTCCATTAGTGATCTTTTTATCGCCAACACTCAGCGTCCACGAGATCTTTTTTTCATCCACTTCCACGTCCGGCTTCAAACCCATTTCAGTATCCTCAAAAAGTGATTTATACGGTGGTATAGCGGCCCGTTACGGGTATACCCTTTCACGCATAACTGTGGCCGCGTCATCCAGATCCAGGTGCGCCAGTCCGGTATAAGCTGGGCTTCCCAGCAGGTCGGACGTGCGGAAGGCGGCTCGCCAGGGATGACGCGAGGCGCGATAAAAGACGACCGGTGTCTCATGTCCAGGGCGCGTCGAAGCGATGGCCTGGGTCATCCAGGCGTTCTGGAAAGTAGACTCGACCCGCTTGCACTCAAGGGCGTAGCCCGGCACCGACAGTGAATCGCAGCCTGCGTCACGGGTTTGCGTGAGGTTACGGGTTACAATGCACCCCAGGCGGTCGGACAGCAGAGCAAAAAGCTCGCGTTCCGCCCTGGCGCCTTTGTTGCGAGACATGCGGCCACTCATCGGATGACACCTATGGGGCTTTCTTTTTTCATGTGCATGGCTATTTCGCCAGGATGCCGACGGCAAGGTTCACGTTAACGATGACTACTAAAATGACGTACCACCATGAAATAACCCCATACCAGGCCAATCCCGCAACAATAAGTGTGGGTGAAAATATTGCAGCCATTATCAGCAGAGCAAGCAGAAAAATAGGCAGAACAGCGGCTACAGTTGTCAAAAGCTTCTTCATATAAACACCCCCTTATTTAATGTACCGCCAGCAGGGCTGACACTCTGGTATAGCGCGACGCGTCACAGGCTATTCGCAAAGCCCCAATTCCGAAGTACAGGACGACTCTTCCGGCTCATCGAAGGCGTCCCAATCGTCTGCATTGAACCGGCTGGGCTTCTCGGCCCAATGCCGGATTGCGTCGATCTTGTGACGGTTCCAAAAGGTCAGGGGATGCACCTCGTACAATCTTGCACCGGCCAGGCCCTTGCCGTGAAAAAAGGCCGCCTGCCCGGACTTGCTGCAAGCCGCCACGCGGCGTTCCCATTCGCGCATGCGCGCCAGCGTCTCGGGGCCATCGTCCAGCGCGAAGAGGCTGCGCAGATCCGGCTTGTTGGCATACACGCAGGGGGCGCAGCCCACGCGGCCGAGGCTTTTGTACAGGGGGTTCGCTGGTACACCTTTCTCTTCCAGGAAGCGGAAAACGTCCTTTTCCGTCCAGTGAATCAGGGGCCGGAAATGATAAAAACCAGGGCCAACCCGCTCAAAGAGCCGGACGTTCTTGCGCTTGTCAGACTCATCCCGGCGAACACCCTGCCAGACGACGACGCGCTTACCAGCCTGGGCAAGGTCGTCCACAAAGGTCACAAAGACGTTCTTTTTCAGGTGTTCGGTGCAAAACCGGGAACGGTTCGATGGGAACATCCCTTTCCAGAGACAGAGGTCCAAAAAAGGATTGCCGGAAGACCGCAGTTCGGTGAGGGCTTCGCGTTTGCGGCGATTCGACCAGCGCAGCTTTACGCCATGCTTGTCCCTGCCGGTGCGCTGATCGCGGGCGATGAACCGGCGCTTTTCGGCTATTTGTTGGGTAAAGTCCGGGGTCAGGCGGGTAATCTGGATGCCCAGGTGGGTTTCCAGGAAGTCGAGGTATTTATAGGTCTCGGCGTGTTCGTTGCCGGTATCAACAAAAACCGGCTGTATGTCCGTCTTCGGAAGACGATCAAGGGCGACTAGCAGGGTCGCCGTGGAATCCTTACCACCGGACATGCCGATGATGTGGTGTATTGTGGTCTTGTGGTGTGTTGTAGTCTTCATGCCGTGGTATAGCGCGGCGCGGTGCGATCAATGGAAAAGCCCGCGGGGTGGCGGGCTCGACAACGTGTCAAAAAAAGAGGGCCTAAGCCCTCTGGGTGGTGTGTGTGGAAGGATTAGGGGCTACCCCAAGGCTTGTTTGCTTTTACGGCCCTGGCCATTCGGCACCTTGATGGTGGTACCCTGCGCTTCGGGGCTTTGCACGGGGGCCGGGATCACTTCCAAGGGTGTGATCGGGGCTGTGATTTCTTCCGTCGCAGCCACGTCCGTCGCAGCCTTGGCCGCCTGAATGGAAGCAGGCGTCGGTGAGGAAGCCGGTGTTGTGGATACAGGTGCTGGTGACGAAACCGGTGTTGTGGATGCTGGTGACGAAACTGGTGTTGTGGACGCCGGGGACGAAACTGGTGTTGTGGACGCCGGGGACGAAACCGGGGACGTGGATGCTGGTGACGAAACTGGGGACGTAAATACGGGTGTCGTTGGTGCTGGTGACGAGGTCGGTGTCGTTGTTGGTGACGTGGATACCGGTGACGAGGTCGGTGTCGTGGATGCCGGTGCGGGTGGTGACCCAGCGTTTTCAGTGCCTGCGACGTTCAGCGTGCCGGGGTCTATCGCTATGCTGGTCCCAGACGGCATGGACGTTCCGCTGCCCTCAATCGTCGTGCCACCACCGCTCAGTGACGCCAAGTTTGGTGTGCCGTTGGTGGTTCCATTATTCACAAGCTCGTCAGCGGAATTGACCGTGGAACCCGACTGGTAGTTGATAGTCTGTGCAGCGTTGTACACATATCCAGAGGGGCCGGTCAACATAGATCCGCTGTCCAGGTTCACTACGCCATTTCCCCCACCATCCACCGTATCAATGGTGATAGCCGGGCCGCTGGCATCGCTGGTCCCCGTCACATCGACATTGCTGCCCACCGTGACCGTCCCGCCGTAAATGGTGCCGGTGTTGCCGCTGTTGTCGTTGCCGTATGCTACCAAATCGACGGATCCGCCGGACAGGTTTCCCGTCACGCTTAGCGTGTTACCGCTCGTGCTGGTAGATGACCCTGCGGTAATCTGCATGTTTCCAGCGGTGTCTGACAAGCCGGAAACCGTCAAAGACCCTGCGCCACTGACGGTCAGGGGTACGGCATCCAGGGCAAGATTTTCTACTGTATCCCCGTTTGCTGCATCGACGCCCATGCTAGCGAGCCCGCTGCCGGAAAGGGTCCACCCTGAAAAGTTCACGGTATCATTGGACGTTCCATCGGTAACAAGCAGCCCAGAGGTTCCCGTGTCCGTACCTGTAGACGGGTTCACATAGTTGTCGAAGGTGATATTCGGTGTTCCCGTTACGGACGAAGAGAAACTGCCTGACGCGGTGATGGTGCTCGTATTATAGGGTGTAGCACCCGGCATGTTCTCTGCGTACTCACCGTTTACGGTCAATGCGGCGCCAGAGCCGAAATTCAACCCACCCACCTGAAATTCACCCAGGCTATTCCCCGTTCCATCCACGGTGAGAGCACCGGTGGTGGCGATGTTTGTGGAAGTCAGATTATCGTTCCCGTCCAGCGTGACCGAGGACCCGGACACCCCGACAGGGTTGCCACTGGACATATCAGATGCGTCCAAAGCCACATTATCCGTAACGCCGGAACCGAAGGTCACATTGCCGCCCGTGATGTTCTCGTTCATCAAAGAACCGCCACCCGTAGCTTGAATGACATCCCCGCTGCCGAAAGCAAGGGTACTCGTGCCAGAAATGTTGACAGCACCTGAGTTACCAGTTCCAGCGGCACTTTCCAATGTGTTATCCGCCCCAAACGAGGCATTAGTTGCGGTAATGCTCAAGGGGTCACCCGTGTATGAAAACGTGTCCCCCGTGCCGGTGGTGAAGTTTGTGGTAGCCACATCCATACCATAGCCACCACCTGCCACGCCTTCCATCGTATCATCGTTACCAAAAGTGATACCGGCATACCCGAGCATCTGCAGGCCATACTCGTAAGACTGTGATCCGTTGGCCTGGATGGTGTAGCCATTGCCGACGGTAAGCTGCGAGCTGGTGTCGCCAGAGGTTCCCTGGAAGCGGATCGACCCGCCGCTGACAAGGTTAGCGTCTACAGCCACATTGTTACTGTTGACCTGGATTAAGCCCCCCTTGCCGGTTATCGGGTCGTTGATATCCACCGCACCGGTGCTCGTGGGTACACCATCCAACGCCGTCGACATTACTTGAATGCCGCTTCCACCGCTATTTATAGGACTATCCACAGTAACGTTACCACCCGTGGATTTAAGTACACTAAGCCCTGTATTGGCGCCCAGGACAACTATGGAATTGCTCACAGTCAAGGACCCCGCAGACGTGAGCCGCAAGCCGTAGGCCAGGCTGCTTGAAGATCCACCGGTGACATCCAGGGTGCCTGTGCCCGTATTTATAGCATTAAAGTAGGCATACAGACTTCCGAAGGTATTATTTCCGGATAGCGTCAGCGTGCCGCCTGGTGTGCTAAGACCGTAAGTAAAGTTGCTGTATGGTGCGGTGATATTGGACAGCGTTAAGCCGTCGCCGGAACTCGTCCCACCCCAATTGCCTTCATAGTTTATTGCAGCCGGACTATTCAAGTTCTCGATTGCACCAATGGGTGCCGTGGAATTGTTGTCCAGCACAAAGCTGCCGGACAGGTTCCAGCCCGTAAAATCCAAAGTGTCACCCTCGCTGGATGAGGGGGTGAGTTTCAGAAAGGAACCAGAGATGCTGCCGTAGTTGATATTCACGGTTCCCGTATTCTGGGAAAGGGCGCCCTGCGGCGTATTGTACAGGTTCAATCCTGCAGCATACGTTCCAAAATTCAGGCTTGAGGCTGTCCCATCAAAATCCAGATTGTTAGTGGTGATGCCGCTGATGTCTACATTTCCGTCAACCACTACGGTCCCGCCCGTCTGACCGGATGCGGGGTATCCGCCGGAAGGGGTGTTGGTGACAGCATCGTATGCATCGTTGCCTTCCAGCGTAACTGTGCTGGATCCGGCATTGCTGGTGCCACTGTCCACGGTAAAGGCTACCCCGCCGGAAGTTCCACGGGACACGCCATCCAGCAAAACGTCCGTTGGTCCGGCAGTCTTATTATTGATAGTCACCGCATCCGGGGAATCAGCAGCATACACTATGTTCGTGTAGTTGACCGACGCATCCGTACTTTCGGATATGCCGGCATTGTCCGCACTGGTGCCAAGGAAATCCAGGTTGTTGTACCCATTTCCGTAAGTAGTGTTGTCGACGGTGGCAGAAGAGAAGCCGCTGACGTTTAGATCCGTGTCATACACATACCCAGTGCCACCGTTGGCGTAGTTGGGCTCGTAAGGCATGTCCACAATTACCGACTGCCCGGAAGAAGATGCGGCAACGTCTTCCGTGGTCGTACCGAAGATCAGAGGTGCTTCAACACTCTGCCCGCTGGCCGTCATAGTAAAGTCAGGCGCTGCGTAGCCACCCAGGCTCGTCACGCCCGAAGACGTGATACTGCTGGATATAGGTGCATCCGTGAGTTCCACCCCATAGCCACTGCCAGCAGGGCCACTGCCCGCCGTGGTGTCCACGTTGCCCGATATACCGGTAAAGGTGGAAGGAATAACCGCAGTGTCATCTACGGTCATGCCATCGGGGTTTATCACGGTAACACTATCGACGCCAGTACCTTGTGTAATGGTCCCCGCGATGTCGGACGCGTTGCCTGAGTCGTCCACGTTGATAACATTCGTGTTCAGGCCAGCATTAGCCGTGAAGTCCACCGTGTCGCCGGATGCCACGTCAAAGCCACCAGACCAGTCGATGAGTGCAGCATGGGATACGCCACCCACGTTGTTTGCGTTGTTGGCGGTGATATTAACTGTTTCCGTGCTGCCGGACGTGCTAATGCTGCCGCTGGCATTGCCGAAGAAGCTGCCCCCAGACGGAAGGGCCGGAAGGGCGAAGGCTGGCGACGCGCAGGCCAGCAGCAGAGATGCCAATAGCACCCTAAGTTTCCCGCATTTGCCAAAAATGGATACCGTTGCGACGGAACCCCGGTCGGCCCCGCCAACGGAACGATGGCCTTTCGCATTTTCGGATGCAACGGCGATGCCTTTACGGCTATTTACCAAACGGTATGCTGCGTTCATGTGTATTCCTCTAAAAAGATTGGCCTCTATCCCTGGGTATAGCGCGGCTGCAAAGAGGGAAGCCCCCTTGCTTAGGGGGCCTGCGTGTCAGTAGTTACCCACCACTTCAAAAAAGGCACGGCTTTCCGGGTTATGGGGCCCCTGATTATCGATAGACCAGGCATAACCGACCTCACCCGAAAGATACTTCGAGACCTGGAACTTCGTGCCTACATCAGTGCTGGCCGCCTCAAAGTGCTGGCTAAATGCCCCAGTGCCCTCTGCCCCGTTTACACCGAAAAAGGGGCGTGCGGCGAGGCGTTGCCCGTACAGCGCATAATGCAGGTTTGGGGCGTAGAGCCGAACGCCGCCGTACATGCCGGACGGCGTTGCCGCCTGCCCCGTGTAGTAGCTGTCACCATGCCATGCCCCACCCAGGGTAAAGTATTCCTGTTCCGGTAAGTTGCTGGTGGCATATTGCCCACCCGCTTCCACCTGCACTGCGGTTTGGAAAGGTAAAGGCTGGAAAAGAGTGGCGTCAAAAGTACCCATCTGCCACGAGTCAGAAGTAGGCCGGCCGAGCAGGATGCCCGTAGTGTACCCCGTCAAGCCCGCCCAGAGGTTGCCTTTCAGGGTAATCAAGCCCCTGTTGTACCCGGTGTGTACATCACCGGACAGACCCACTTTTGCGGCGGTGAAGTCTTGAGTAGCTTTGTAGCCCACAAGGCCCAGCGTCTCGCTTTGGAAGCCGTAATACAGCCCGGAATGCACTTGCCAGTTGGGGTTGATGGGGTGTGCATACGTCAGTCCAACCAACCCCTCGGTACCCGTGATGCCCAGGCCACGAGCGCTGCCACCCTCTCTGAAGGTGGCATACTGGCCGCTGATCCCGAAGATACCGTATGGCGTCGGGCGGGTAACACCGCCGGACACGCCAAAGTAGCTTCCACCCATCGACTGCTTGGGCGTCCAGGATGGCAAGCCCTCGGTAAATGCCAGGTTTCCGGTGTAGCCCTCGCCGGTCACGGCGCCGTACTCACTGGCCACGTCAGAGCCTGCATACCGGGGACCAAAAGATGACAGAAGCGCACCTGCGGACCAGCGGATGCCTGGGTTTTTGATGCTGGCGGAAACTGGGATAATGCCGTTTTTGGCTTGCCCGATATGCACGGCGGCCCTTCCCCCGTGCGCGGCGGCTGCGGCGGACAAAAGGGGCTCGCTGGATTGTATGCCTTTTAGTGTGCCCGCGTTATGCAAGTAGCCTGCAAGATTACCCTTCAGTACGACAGTGGACTTCGAGATGGTGATTGTGTGTGCTGCCGCGTTGACGGTTGCGGTATATCCAACTAACCCCGCCTGTCGGGTCATCGCAACGAGCAGATCGGCCAGCACCACGGGGTCGGTATTGCCGCCAGGCTGAACGCCCTTCAAGTAACCCGCGACCATGGGTGGGGCGCCACGGATGTGCCACCCCGCAATTTCCACACCACGTGCATGCCCAGCGGCGGCCGTGGCGGGCGGTGCATATAGTACGCCGGCAACCACGGGTGTAACCGGCAACGAGAGCAGTACGGCAATGACGACAAGTTTATTCGTACCCATAGCGATAACACCCCTTAAATGTGACTGTGCATACTGCACTCAGAGGGGGTATAGCGGCGGACGGTGCGAGATAATATAAGGGCGCCCTTTTTGTTATGGGGTTGGGTGGCGTCAGGCGACGGGACCGCTTTCAGTGGGCCGTGGCCTTGACCCAGTCCTGAGCCCAATCCATAAACATCTCGGCCATCACCGTCACGTCATCGGGCACGTTGTCATACCCGGTCTTTTCCAGCAGCTTCCGAAGCAGGTCGGCGTCGAACTCAACAAGTATGCACCCGTGTGAGATGATTTCCAGATGCTGGGGCTTATTAGCCTCAGCGTATCCGGGCTGCCGATCAGCCTCAGCGTATCCGGGCTGCCGATCAGCCATGGTCACAGTTAGGAAAGCCAGCAGTTTCTCACCACTCATGCGCTCGGCCAGGTAGTCCCCCTGCAACGCAAGGGCGGCGCGACAAAGGCGCGCGTCCAACCCGGGCATGTTAGATCGCAGCAGCAGATCCTGAACCTCGCGGTCGAGCACCTGCAGTTCCACAAGCGCGCCGGCCGATGGAATGCGCCCTGATGCGATGGCGTCGCGCACCAGCGGATCGCCACCCTGCGCTGCCTCAAAAAAGGCTTTTCTGGTGGCTACCCAGGATACCGATTTGCCCAGGTGGTCAGCGATTTCTGGCAGGCCAAGATGGGCGTGCTCATTCAACCGCATGATTTCCGCGCCGATTTTCAGATCTTCGTTTGCTGTGTTCATCCTATAGTCCTCTTGGTTGACCAAGGCGAAACGGCCCTGGGTACAGATTCGTATAGCGCCATGTGCGGGTGTATAGTCGAAAGATGCACGGGCCTGTCACTATCCTGCGCATCGCCGGAAGCGTTATGCCGACCGCACGGGATATGCTCTGTAGAACGGGACTCGCACCAGAACAGGGGCCGTCCTGTAAAGAAGAAGCTATACCCTAACAACAACCCCTTTATCTGGCGTTCCTTTTTTACTCAAACGTAAAATCACACTATATACTACCCTCTTCTGAAGATAATGGGGCGCTAACCGGCACATTTCCTGTAACACACTTCTTACCACTTCTTACCAGTAGTGCACCGGGTAAACGTCGCGAATCATCTTCGGCAGCACCGGCGAGTCCTCAGTAAGGTCCCCATGGCGGAAAAAGCGCACGAGAATCTGCCGGTGACGGCCCCTAAAGGCCCTGTTGTGACTAAGCCGGAAGCCCTTGGGATCGGTTTGCCAGAGGCCATCCCTGTGCAAGCGGGCAATCTCGGCCCGGACTTTGGGTGCGGACCAACTAAAACGACCAACATAATCCGCATGGATAATGCTATTTTTACGACGCACGGTTCTAGTCATACATGGTATCCTCTCTTAACAAGGCCTAATGATATAACATTACTGATGATTTGTCAACATAGCTCAGCACCGTGTGGTGAGGGTGCCGAGGAAAGCGAATATCGTATTCAAAAGCGGTTAGTATGCCGGACTACTGGCCCTCATGGCTGGACGCTTTGTGCTTCGGGCGGCGCTTGTATGCTTTTGGATTGTCCTGGATGTGGGTCGGCAACACCCCAAAGCGCGGCTTGAGGCGCTTCAGCTTGCCCGATACCCGACGCTGGTCAGCGGGAATCTTCATGGTGTTGGGCCTCGATGAGTGCCGCCAGTTGGTCCTTGCCGATCCATCGAGTCAGACATTCCTTGCCGGGCATGGCGCACCTCAGTTTTACTGTGCCATCGGCCCACTCTTCAACAGGGTTTGCGCACATCAGGACGGTGTGTCCATTGTAGCCATCTGGAACTACCACAGTCTGCTGAGTCATGGCGTCCTCACACTTTAACGGGGGTGGCTTGCTTGTGGAAGGCGGCCCTGGATAAGCATAGCGGCGTGCCTTTCGCCCAGCCAGGGGCAGGCTCGGTCTCAAAATGGACCGTCTTTCTATCCATTGCGGTGACCCGTACACGGTAATCCAGAGACCGATCAGCAGGACGCAGGGTGTTGGGTAGGATGTAGCAGGTGCCGATCTGGATCTTCATTGCAGATACCCTCAGAGAAAGGGGCCAGACCATCCAGCCCCTGTAGTACCCTGCACATCGCTGGAAGCGCTATGCCTATGCTACGCGACCTGCACCATAACCACGGGGGCCACGGGGCCGGACCAGGCGGGGTCGAGCAACTCGGTCAGGGGCAAAACCCCATCAAAATCAAATTTATATCGCCGCTCAACGTTGTCGTCCCCAACCACGACAGCACCTTTCATCAGTGCCTTCAGCCGACCCAGGCGGGCGGTGGCCTCGGGCTTGCTGCGAAGCTCAGCAGCAACGAAGTTGGCGGTCATTTGCTTAAAAAACTGGTTGTTTTCACTCATCATGTATCCCTTTTTTCGGAAGGGGCCGGACCATCCAGCCCACTTGTAACACCCTGCACATCTTTGGAAGCGCTATGCCGCGACCCGCCGCCGTTCCTTTTTGTACTCTTTACCCAGCTCTGCCAGCAGATCCTTGCAGAACGCGAGTTCAGTGCCAGTGGCGGGTCCGCGATAAAGGTTTTCCAGCACGTCCGGTGCCAGGATGCGCGTATACCTTGCCCCGTGCCGGACAATAACCACCCTGTACATCCGGTCGGCGCGGTGCTTTCCGTGGCACATCACGATCACCGCGTCGCGGTCTTCCAGCAGTTGCAGTCTTTGAATTTCCACGGTATGCCCTCTTCTAAGTAAGGTGGGACCGGACACCCGGCCCCGATACACTCTGCGCATCTTCGGAAGCGTTATCAGCCCAGAGCTTCCAGCCTGTCGGCGATGTCCTGCAATCCCTGCCGGATGCCCGCCGTTACGCCGTCTTCGTTGGTCTGATAAGCACTCACAGCATCCATGATCCAAGCCTGGCACGCATAATAAACAGCTTCAGAACACCCCCCAACGTTACTGGCTTCGGCTGGATCACGGTAGAAGTCACTGTCTTCGAAAGCCCCCACGTATCGCTCGCTATCCAGGAAAAGCATTTCAACAACCGCTGATGCCTGGTCATCGAGGGTGTGGTGATTTTGAAGTACATACCCGGATAACTGGTTAAGCGGGTCATCACCGATGGATTCCTCGATCTCGCGCGTGTAAATATTCGCAATTTTGCACCCCGTCTTAATAGCCTCATTCTTTTCCATGACTCTTAATCCTTTTAGTAAAGTGGGCTGGAACCGCCAGCCCTTCGGGTTTCACACCCCCCTGCACATTTTTGGAAGCGTTACTGAGCGAACCGGCTTTCCGCGCCTGCCAGTACATCGGCCGGGTTCTCGTGGTACGCGGACGCGGCCTCGCGTAGCCATGCCTGGCACGCGTGATACACACTTTTCGTAATCGGCGACGGCTCGTCATCATCGAGCGGATAAGGTGTGTCATACATTTCCGCGTCCATGAGCATACTGTCTACAGCGGCCTTGGCCCGATCCGCCGGGGTTTTCAGGTCTGGGCTGTGGCACAGATATCCCCAAAGGGCGTTAAGCGGATCAGCATCTATAGCCCCCTGGGACGCCCTGCCGTATACCGCCGCAACTTTTTCACCAATCTCAAAAGCACTCATAACAGACCCCCCTTTTTAAGATGGGGCCGGACCATCAAGCCCCACTGTAATACCCTGTACACCGCCGGAAGCGTTATGCCCCTTGCAAATGGTATAGCATTATCTTACTAGGACCATACGCCAATGTCAACCCTGGCGTATGATCGTAAACGGAAGCGGATATTTTAGAGGTCCACCCCCTTGCCCTTGCGGGGCTTGCCCAGCGTCGGGGCGGGTTTGGCCTGGGCCGCCGGGTCCGAGACAATTTCCTGCGTGGTTTTGCCCATGCGCTCAGCGGCCTTTTCGGTCACCTGCACATCCTGACCAGCCTTCTCAACCATCAGCTTGTTGAGCTTATCCACGGTGTTTTCGATCAAGAGGTTAGCACCACGGATATTTTGGTAGTTCAGGTCCCGTTGAAGGATTTTGCTGACGGTGTTTTCCGTAGAATTGGCATCGAGCGTCTTTGCTTTGAACCGGATTTTGCCGTCTTTTCCGACATTCCAGTCCATCAAATGCTCGTTGTCGATCATCACCCTGTAACACGCATATTCCTTCGGACTCAGGTGTTCAGCGGCCAGCTTTGGCATATCTTGCAGCAGAGCGTTTTGCGCCGCAGCGGCGTCATGCTCTTCCTGGCTTTCCTGCACAATTTTGTTGTGCACATAGTCCTGCGTCTGCTGCGCGGTCGGAACCATGTCTTTCGCACGGTCCACGTCCGCACCTGCCTTGCGCACGACACCTTCAAGGCCCGCATCGCCCCAATGGCCTCGCTCGTTATCGCCGAAGGTGTTCGTATAGAAGTTGTCCACCGCGAGATCGACGTTGCCGCCAGCATCGCGCAGCTCATGTACGAATGTCATGCGGGCCATCATTGACCTGTCTGCCTTGCTACCAACCTCGTCCGGCAGGCCGCGGACGATAGCACCCAAAGCCATATCAAACTTTTTGAGCCGCACGGGGTCGAGTTCCGGTGTAGCCTGGGAAACTTCACGAAGCTGGGCTTTCAGCCGGACGGAAAGCTCTACAAGCGTAGCACGACGCTTATACTGCTCTTCCGCGTCTGGCAGCGCCAATTTTTCGGACGACCGCGCCAGTGTGTCGGCGTCTTTGAGCATGACCTGGCGGTCCTTCCCCTCAACCTGTTTCGCAGCCTCACGCATCTGCTGGGCACGCTGGGCGCGCATCTCGGGCAGGCGCTCGATGACCTGCCGGACCTCTTCCTGCAGGTCCGACTTCGACATACCGGCAATGGTCGACAGCGTTTCCGCCGTCGAACGCAGATCTTCGATCCGGTCGGCGGGGAAGCCCTGGGTTTTGGTGAGCAGATCTTCAAAAATATCCATGTTGAGTCCCCCTTACAGGCCGATGGCGAGCAGGTTGGCGGCGCGTTCGGCCAGCCAGCCAGCTTTGTGCTTGTCCATGTCCGCAAGGTACTCGGCGGTGCCGTGAATAAGCCGGTAGGCGTCGAGGTGATGCTCGCGGGCGAGGTCGAGGCCGGCGAAGATACGCACTTGCACCAGATCGCAGACCGCCACGGCGTCGTAGTCGTCGGCTGGGGCCAGCCAGCGGTCCCAGTCCAGGTACTCGTGATTGGCTTGCATTTCGGCCAGTTCCTCGGCGGTAATGCCAGCCAGCCAGCCAGCCACATCCTTGATTACTTTGTCGGTGCGATCCGCATGGGCGTCGATGCCGGTCAGGGGATCGACCTGCTGCACCACATCGACAACTGCGGTGTACATCTGCGCCGCGAAAGCCTGGGTTACCGTATCAATGTTCATCATTCAATCCTTTGGGGCCGTGTGGCCACGTTGTGGTAGTTCATAAGTTGGTATAGCGTGGCGGATGGGGTATACCCCTAACCGCTCAGTATCCGTACATCCCGGAAGAGGCGTTGGCGGCTTTGATTACCCGCTGGCAACCGTCGAATTCCTTGTGCGCGGTGCAAAACCGCACGGCGTTCGTAAAATCGGCTTCCTGCTTTTTGTCGCCGCCCATGCTGAAAAGCCCATCGCTATTGGATCCGGTATCCTGCAGCATCCAAAAGGTCGTTCCGCCCGGACGGTTGTGCGCCATGATCTGCTGCGGGACGGTCTGAACAGGGGTGCCGCTGTCAAGCCAGAAGCCGATACCGCTGAGGACCAGCAGAAGGCCGCCGACGATGAATGGGTATGCTTTGGTGACAAGGAACGCCACCTTGCCGGCCACCTTGGCCGTAGTCACCGCCCGTCCTGCGTAATCTTCAACATCCCACAAAAACCCATCGAATCTTGACATGGCACCTTCCCCTTTTTCTGGTTGGGGCTGAACAACTCAGCCCCGCATATTCACTGCACATTTTTGGAAGCGTTATGGTTGGTGTGCAGCAGAAAAGGGGTGGCGGTTGCCACCCCCTTCCGGACTTACGCAGCCTGCTGATGGCCCTTGCGAGGATATCCGCGCAGGACGCGCAGGATGATGGCCTTGGCTTCCGGCGCAGGTTTCTTGTAGTACCCGCGCACGACATCGACCAGCGGAACGCTCGCGGCGGTGTGGTCGATGTCAGCCGCATCGCACCACGCCTTCACCCCGACATCACAAGCCCCAACCGCCTTGGCGTCAGCCCAGGTGGCAACCGCGTCGGCGGGCACGTCGCGGATTTCCAGCGGCAGGTCGTCGATGTTCTGGAACTTCCGATGACAACCCTCGACCGCCTTCAAAGCAGAGGCGCCGTGGTACGCGGTGGCGGGGATCGCGCCCAGGCTGGTGCGCTTGATAGCAATGAATCCGGATTCGGTGGACACCTGAAAGCCGCGGCCCTTGCGCATCCAGACCGCTTCGTACAGATCAATGTTGTACCGGTCCGCTAGTTCCAGCGCATTGCGATTGCGGACCTTGTGCGCCGTTTTGGCGCTGAGGGTCAGCATGCCGCCGAGAAAAGCCAGGTCCCGGTCCTGAACGGACTTGTCCCAGTCCGGGTTTACAGTCATGCGGATGTCGTGCTCGATCTTCGGGTACTTGAAAGACTTCGCGTAGTAAGTCCAATTTTTCGCGTTTTCAGTCTCGGCCTTCACCACACCACCCGGTGCGTCGTTCACATAGCACAGAACGCTGTCTGCTTTATAGAGGTCCATGTCGAACTGGGCGATGGACTCGACATCCATCCGGATCGCGTCGCGACGCAGCACTTCCTTGGTTTTCTTCAGTCGCTGGGCGTCCGCAATCCGCTTCTTGAGCCCAGCGATTTTGCTGTCCAGCTTCGCCTTGATAGTCAGGTTTTCAGTGTGCGTGGTGGTGCCGGGCCGCCATACCTTGAGTTCCTTTTTGACAGGGGTCAGCGCCTGCTGGGCCTTGGTCAAGGCGGCGGTCGCGTTGGCAATGGTGGCGTTGAGGTCGCGTATGTAAATCGTTTTCATGGTCAATGTCCTTTTCGTGGTTGCCAGGGAAGCCCGCCTGGCCGGGTGGCGGGAAGCCCGCCCATACCATCTGCACATGGCTGGAAGCGTTATCTGCCGTTCGACCAGGCGTTGAAGCTGTCCTGGATGGCGTCAACCAAGTCCGGATGCATACGCATGCGCACCGCGTTGGCGTCGGCATCGATGACGATCCGGATGGACTCGCCGCAGAAGGCATCCTTGTATCGCCGGTGTGCCGTCGTGCTGGCGTTAACCGCGCGGCAGATCAGTGTGTAGAAAGTGGCGAAAGCGGAAATGCAGACGCGGCCCTCGGTGCACTCGACGTCCGACTTCACGGGGACATAGTCCGGCTGGGCGGGCATCCAGGACGCCTCGACCCTGATCTGAACTTGTCCCAGACCCATAAAGTCAAGCTCGCGGCTTACGGGGATGATCACGTTTTCGAGTGCAGCAGCTACATACTTCTTCGACTTGCCAGGCGCCAATGTGGCGGCATCCGGGCCGAGGGTGCCGCTTTCGAACAGGGCCAGGGCCTGCAACTCGTTCAGCGGGAAAAGCTGGTCGGGCCGATCAAGAGGGGCCTCGACGCTGGGACGGAAAAACTTGGGGAAATTAGTCATGGGTCTTGTCCTCGGCGGTTGGGGCGGTGGAAGGGGCAGTGCTGTAGTCATCATCGTCATCGTCGCGGTAGGGCCATGGCTGGGCATCGTCAAAAAACAGCATGGCGGCGTCATGCGCCTCATCGTCGGTTGGGTACAGCACGGGAAGCGGAATGTGCATGTGTTTCATCGGTCAGGTTCCTTCTGTTTCTGTTTCGGTAAAGTGGTATAGGACGAAGCGGTGCAAAACTGGCTGAGGGTGCCAAAACCACTGGCACCCCGGTGCCGCGGGGCTAGAAGACGGGCAGCCCCGGCAGCCCCTCGCCTTCCAAAAACTCGCCGGCGGCGGCTATGGCATCCAGCATCAGGGCGTGGGCGGCGACCAGGGCGGCGGCGGCATCGGTGAGGGCCAGAAGCTCGGCGGACCCGGGCGCGTAAAGCACCTCGCCGATCTTGCCCTGGACCGTATCGCGCCACTCTACGGGCGCCCTGGCGTTGCGCACGGCGCGGTGGAAGCTCTGGTCGAGTGCGGCGAGCGCCTGGACGCAGCCCGCGAAGGCTAGTGCGGGGGCAGCGGAATCGCGCCCAGCGGATGCGGCCTCGGCGAGATCCAGCAAGGCGCTCGTGGCTTCGGAAACGGTGGTGGTGGGGTTGGTCATGAATAAGTCCTCGTGTTGGTCGCGCCGGACCATTCCGGCGTGTGCAACGTGGTATAGGACGAGGAGGTGCAAGGTCTGAATTGATTGGGATTTTGCCCGACACCACAGGGGCAGCACCGGGGCATGGCAGACACGTAGAGTTACACAAAGAGTAGCGGGTCAGGGTCCCGGTCAGGGTGGTCAGGGTCCGGTCAGGGTAGAACTATCTCAACCCTGACCGGCCTATCATATTGTTTACATGCAACTAATTGACCATAATTCTTGCCCGGTCAGGGTGGTCAGGGTACTTTTCTATAAATTAGTATTGTGGGGAAAAATAAATCTGAGAGAGAAACTTTTTTCTCTATATAATAGTTTTAGCCGTTTTACCCTGACCACCCTGACCGGTATGAGTTTTAGCATTCAGTATCAGCATGTTACACCCCGGTCAGGGCTAAAAAATCTACCCTGACCGGACCCTGACCACCCTGACCGGACCCTGACCGGCCTATGTGCCGGGGTGCTTCCAAGCACTAACCCGCCGATGAGCGGGCGGCCCCCTGCCCGGCACAATAAAAAAGGCCCACCACAAAAGGTAGGCCAATACGGGGTTTACTACAGGTGAAACAATTGGCTAAAACGGAACGTCAGACCCGTCCAAAGCTTCATCCGGGTCCAGTTCTTCATACGCCAGAGTAGGCATCAAATCGTTCCTGGGATTCATCCGCACGGGTTCCTGTCGCGGCTTGGAAGGCATCTGCTGCGCCGCTTTCGGCGTGATCGGGACGATGGTAGCACCATCACCGTAGACATCCGTCTGCCCGGTGAGGTCAATGTTTACCTTAAGAACCCGGATCACTTCCGCCACCCCAGACATCGGGTCAACAAGGGTCTCTCTAGTCCGGCTTTCCACCAGGCTCAACCCGGCCTTATCCACAATGGATCGCACCCGAACCCAGAACCTGGGCGCACCCAGAGGTAGCATGCCGTTCGTCTTACACCAGGCAGAGTAGTCGCTGTAGGCCATCCCCTTACTCGTTCTCGGGGCATCACAAACCTGTACTTCCCGATCCGTCCACCAGCCCAAAACATTGTCGGTTTCCAACTGCATCTGCTTCTTCGAGATCTGCACCGATTCCGGGATATCCTTGAACCCACCGCGCTTGAGCAGCATCACCAGCCCATCAATGGCCCAGCGCAGCACCCCCGGCAATTCGTTTTCCACAATTCGGTCAGCCAGCATGTCGTCGCGATTATCCCCATCGAATTTTTGCGTAAACTCGATGATCTGCAACCGCCGCCAGATACCGTCCGTCTGGTCGGAAAGGGCGGGCTTGTCATTGCCACGCAGCAGCCACTTGCCGCGCAGCCTGACCGTGACCGGCACATGGTACTTCCGGTTGATGTTCAGGTCGTCCCCAGAAATAGCCGACTTCAACCGCTGCTCGTCAATCCGCTTCGGGGTCTCGTCCACCGTGATCAGGGAAGCGTCGATGAGGTTTTCAGCCCCGAAGCCGCCCAGATCCTCGACATCCGCAGCCGCCACCTTCCGGTGCAGCGCCGCCACAATCTGCGCCAGGAAGCCCTTGCCGTTCGCCCCAGACCCAAACCACCACTGTGCCACCTGAAAGCGGGTGTCGCTGATAAGCGTGTAGCCGACATACTGCTGAACCAGGCGGCGCACATCGGCATCCGGCAAGGTGTCCTGAATGAACTTGTCGAACTCGGGGGAAGGCTTGTCCTTGTCCGTCCATTTGGCGTTGACACAGTAGCGCAGGCCATCATCCTTGGACGGATCGCGGGGCGTTACCGTGCCGTCAGGCGCAACATCGAGCGTCACATCCGCGCACGGGATAACAGCGCCACCGACCTCTTTCCGGCGGATGGTAGTCGGGATACCGAAAAGATGCGGCGCGGAAACAGCCGCCTTCGGCGCATCGGCGATCTTGCGGGCGCTGCCGCCATCGGCATAAAAAGCATCAATCAGCAGGTGAGCGGCGCTTTCCGCCCTGCGCGTCTCAACTACCTGCCAGTGGCTACCGGTCCACTCATACAGCAGGCCATCCGCCTGACCCACGTGAGCACCATCCAGCATGCGGGAAAAGGCGATCTCGGCGGACGGACCACCCTTTTGCCCCAGAGCGTCAGGATCGGCATTGCAGCTAAAAAGGGGTTCGTCCTTGATGACCTGGTACATCAGCATCGCGGACTTCAACCCGTCCTGCAGCCGTTTCGCAACGCCGCCGGGGAACGTCTCGGCTTCCAGCCAGTCGTCCAGACCCTGCTTCACCCACCGGTCCTCGTCCGTCTTGTCCCAGTCACAGAACCGCGCCGCCACGACAACCCGCTCACGGCACTGCTTCCGCAACGCCTCGGCCAGGGTGTATCCGGCACTCGTCACCTGCGGATTCGCGCTGTAAAAAACGCCCTCCCGCATCGGCACATGGCAGAGCATCCAATCCACGTCACCGACCGGAACGATGGCCCCCTTGATCTTCTTGAATGCCTGCTTTTCAGAAACAGGCAGACCATCAGAGTCAAACAGGACGCTCACGATGCCAATGCTGGGACACAGTTCGCGCACGCGCCGGATCACTTCCAGAAGCTCGGGATTGACCGGCGTGTCTTCGGTCATCCGGATATCCTTCGGGTCCCCGCCGAGAGCGGTATAATCCGCCTTCTGCTTGCGGACAACCACACTGTCCGCCCACATGGTCACGCCGGGAAGGGCGATACAGGGAATCCCAGACTTGACGCCACGGACGGCCTTTTTCTCACCCTCGACAATGCGCAGCACGTCGACGCCGGGAAGAATGTCTCGCTGGCGGCTGATCCGCACCAGCAGGTCCCGCAGCCCTTGCGGGATGTAGACGTGATTACCAGCCCCCTTCGGCGAGCGATACCGAGGCACGGAATCGTTCTTGCGGCCCACCAGCCGCACGCGCTGGAACTTGCGTCCACCATCCAGGACGGGCTTTCCGTACAGATCAAGGTAGGGAATGGTGTACCCGCCGACCGCCTCGAAACCGTCCGAGGGGTCAGCGACCCCATTCTCGTCATAGTCGTAGTCGTCCGGGTCATAGTCGGCGCCATCCCCGGCAGACTCATCCTGCCCAGGCAAGGCCGCCATGGATTCCAGACCCACCACCTTGAGGCCATGAATATCGCTCGGCGTAAGGCCAGACCTCGCCAGATCCTCGTCGACCAATGCCGCCGCATCAATTTTTTCTTTCATCGCAAACCCCGCGTTCTGTTTTTCTATCCGTGTGTATAGCGTGACCCGGTGCACCGAAGCCGGTGGTCCGAAAAACCACCAACTCTGCCTGTGTATAGGACGGCCCGGTGCAACTTCTGTAACCAACTGATTTGTAATAATCCGCGCGTTCTTGCACCGGGCCGTCCTATACACAGGGGGAACGACACAACAATGGGGATACGCGGATGAAGCAGACGAATTTGATCGAGAAGCCCGAGCCGCCGTTTGACAGCGTGGCATCAGTTCTGCCAAGCCTTGAGGCAATCCTGTCGGCGGCCAAGGCGCCTCTTGAGATTGCGCTGGACTTTGAGACTACCGGGAAGACGCCGTGGATGGCCGGTAAAAAGCCCGGCAGCAAGGTCGGCGGGGGGTCTCTTGCGGCATACTGCAAACGGCATGGCTGCACCGTGGATAAGTCGCTGCGCGCCCGCGTTCTGGCGATCAGTATTCCCAGCGCCGGATTTACCGGGGTCACCGATCTGGACGGGTGGACGGCGGAAGAAAAGCACCATCTGGCAGGGCTGCTTTCCGGGCACGTATGGGTGGGCCATAACCTGCTGTTTGACTACCAATGGATGCTCACGCTAAACCCTGACGCGCGCCCTGCCCGGATTGTGGACACCATGCTCATGGTGACCTGTCTGCGCCCGGACGCCATGTACCGGATGCAGGAACTTCTCGTGCGGCAGACGCTGTGCGGACTGGATACCAAGCGCAAGCATTTTGCCGAGCTTTCCGAACGCACGATAAAACGCGCCAGGAAGAAAGAGATGTCCGGTGGGACGCTCAGCCTCGACGACCTGGCGCTCTGGCTCTTTGACACCAAGCTAACCAAGGAATACCAGTTGCCGTCGAACTGGTGGCCCACTCATCTGTCGCAGCAGCATAAAGACTACTGCGCGGGCGACGTGGACATCCCGCAGCGGGCGGCGCGGGCGCTGCTCGGCATCGCGATGGAAACCGACATCCACGATGTGCTCGATGCCATCCGCCGCCGGCCTGGTGGCGCGGCATATCTTGCGATGGAATCGGCTGTGCATGGGTTGGTTCACATGCAGCGCAAGGGTCTGCTCTGGTCCACCACAGCCGCTGATAAGCTTTCCCTTGATCTGGAACAGGAAGCGCTGTCCGCCATGGACAGGCTGGAAGCCATCGCGCCGAATCTCGCGCCGTTTCGTGACCAGATCCTCTCGACCGACGAAGGACTGGACGAGGCGCTGAAGAATGCCATGGCGGCGGCGATCCGGTTGGAAACGGGCCATAATCTCCCCAAGACGGCCAACGGCAATGACACGATTCAGGCATCGGAACTCAAGCTGGCCTTCCCGCAAAGCAGGGTGGTGCAGGCCTTGCAGGATGTGCTGCAACCGGTATCCGAGCGCAAGCGTATCCCGCAGTATGCCGCCGCAGTAGGTGGTGATGGCCGGATTCACCCGTTAACGAATATTGTCACGATCACTGGGCGCACGTCGTCTGTTGAGCCAAACTTGCAAAACATCCCGAGGGACAGCCGGTTCCGTGCCCTCTTCGTCGCGCCGGAAGGGCACAAGCTGATCGCGACCGATTTCAGTAGCATCGAGTTGCGCATCGCGGCGGCCCTTGGCGTTCGCGCCATGCGGGTGTTGCACGGAATCGTGGCTGGCGCGGATGGCGACGAGAGGGGGCGGCGCCTCCTCGAACCGCAGATCGCGAAGACCCGATGGATCTTTCGCGCCGCTCCCGAGCTTGTCGGGTTCATCAAGGATCCGTCCGGTCCAATCCCGGCACGTATCGCCCAGGCAGACCCTTCGCCGGATCCCCGTCAGCGCCCCCCGGTCGGGGTGTGGGCCATGGCGGCGGCGCACCAGCTTTGCGTGATACTGAAAAAAATATGGCTGGCGTCCGGCGGCGATGAGTCCCGGTTACCATTCCGGGCGGCGTACAGCAAGGGCCTCGACCCGCATTTGATCACTGCTATCGCTATGGAAGCGCAGGGTGGTCGTTTTGACCTCAAGGGCATGCGTCCCATCGAGTATATCGAATCGCTGACTCATGATGAGCAGTCCGACCTGAAAAAGACCATGAAAGGCCCGCGGCAGGCGGCGAAGGCCGTCGGTTTTGGTCTGATCTACCAGATGGCCGCCGGGTCCCTCTGGACCTATGGCATCAAGAACTACGGTCTATCATGGTTGCAGACCGACGCCGACTCTGCCAAGGCTGCCTATTTTGATCTTTTCCCGGAAATCTCGCTATGGCACTGGCTCATCAAAAACGCCTTTGCCGAAAAGGCGGACATTCTTGACCCGTATCGCCCGGAAAGCATGCAGACGGCGGAATCGTTGGCCGGGGCCGATGACGAGGCCCGGCGTGGAAAGGTGTACAAGTGGTCCACCCTGTCTGGGCGTCCGACCATCTCGTCGAAGATTACCAGTGCTACGAACTACCAGGATCAGGGTAGCGGCGCGGAAATCGCATTCCGGGCTTTCGCCATGCTGCCGCTGGATATGCAGGACATGGTGGTCAACTTCGTGCACGACGAGTTTGTGCTCGAATGCCCGGATGAACGGGTTCCTGAAGTCACGGAAACGCTGGAAAAGACCATGATCGCCGCTGCGGATTCGCTGCTCATGAAGTATGGCATTCCCACGGAAGTAGAAAGTTCCGTCGGCGATTGCTGGATTCACTAGAAAGGGGGTGTTATATATGCGCATTGCCGATGATTCAGGTTTGCTTCTTGAAGTGCTGAAAATCTACGATGACCACCTGGTCGTCGCGGGCAGAGGTGGGCCTTTTTCCATCCGGCCCTCCCCTGAAAAGGTATCGCTGACCTTTGACCTGGACGACCCCCTAAACCTGGTGCGGGCGGCCCAGGCGCTGGGCTACGACCCGATTTTTATTGAGGAAGGCGGATAGGCCCTACGCCAGCGCCGACCATGCTATACCAAGAAGAAGATCAAGTTTCAGATTTTGCCATCACACGAAAGGGTCTGTTATGAAATGCTCAGAAGACAAGATTGTGGTTCCCGCGGCTCAAGGTTTTTATGTTGTGAGTCCCATTTTTGATGACTCGGACGAAGCGGTTATCGACACTTACTATGAGCCCGTTGTTGCATGGTCGATAGACCCAGACGGTGAGGTTAGGCCTATCATCTATGGCCTCCCGGATGAGGACTGTGAGGTGCTTTGTCCCAATGGCATTGTGGTGACTATGGGCGGCAACTTTGCAAGTTTAGCTGTATGGTCAGCACACCACGCGGCTGCTGCTGTTCGTCGAAAAGCGGGAAGGGTGAGATAGGCTGTACACATAAGCGGCGAGGCCGTTATCCTTCCTCTGCGCACGCTATACCAAGGTGTAACGACGAGGAAGGGAAGGCAGTCTTGGTGTGCGGGGGTTTACCCCTTTTTCCGCCGCACAGGTGCTTGCGAACAACCGCTGACCATCGGCGGCGCACACCAAGCCCGCTTTCATCGTCGTAACCCTCGGTATTAACCCGCCCCTTAAAAGGCGGGCTTTTTATGGGCGCGCCCCGTTACACTGTCGCGTCGGCCCCTGGATCAGACGCGCACCGCGTACATGACGGGCCGCCCCTTTTGCCGGTACGCTTCCTCAAGGATGCCCTGCCTTACAAAGTCGCGCATGCACGCGCAGAGATACCCAGGGTCGCGCACCCGTCCGTCGGCCAGGCCGCCCTGGGCTAGGTCGCGAATGGCCCCGTCGAAGATCCAGCGCCCGTCAGGATCCAGGATCGACATGGCGAGCACGGCAGACAACAGTTGGCCGCGCACGCTGTCCGTTGGACGGGCCAGCCCCCGCAACAGGATGACCTTTTGCACATCCCCAGGCAGCGTCTGCCGTCCGGCCATGCGTTGCCGTCTGGCCCATCGGCGGCCCTGCCGTTCCGACTCGGTGTTGCGCGCCTTTTGCTCAGTCCTGCTGTACTGCTTTCGCATGCGTGGTTTCCCCCATGTGCCAGACTTCTGTATTCCATGGGTATAGCGGGAAAGTGTAGGGGTAACCCCCTGACAACTTCTGCTGACGACGGCCCCCTGGATGGCTCTCAGGGCAGCAACGGTAAGGCTTTCAAGGTCGCCCCGGCGTTCCGCAAAAGTGTGGGGGGGTCTTTTCCCAAAAACGGCACCCGCATCCGGGGATCACCCCAGCAGCCGCCGGCACTCTGCCCTTCAAGAAAGTGTGGGGGTACTTCCCTGTCAGCTTCTGCTGACGATTTAGAGTAGATTTTTCATTCAGGTAAAGATGGGAACGCCAGATAAAGGGGTTGTTGTTAGGGTATAGCTTCTTCTATTGATCCCCCCACCCTCGCCGGATCACCGGGAAGCGTTATCGGCCTGTCCTCGGCTGGGTGTCCTCGGCTGGGTGGACCGTCCTCGCCTGGTGGATCCGTCCTCAGCGTTATCGGCCCGCCCGGATGCTACCGCAACCGCGCTATACCCCTCGGGTTGATTCTGACTGATGAGAAGGGGGTGCAGGCAATGTCTGGACAGTTTAATGATCTGTTTTTTCAGGGCCGTCGGATAGTTGAGCCGTTGAATCCTATGCCGGCGCATAAGACGCCCGCCAAACAAGGCGTGAGTGATCTCTTGAGGGGTATGCCCAGAGACGAGCCTTTGCAGCACGATTTGTTGTACTGGCTGATTTACTGGCACCCGCGGCGCGATGAGAAGATCCGTGATCGGCGTATCCGGCATTTTATCGTGCGCTCTCACATGCGTAGTTATGCACTCTTGGTCGTGCTCGATAATGGGGTTGAGGTGGATTTTTCCTACCCGATGTCTATTGATAACTTTTACGGTGTTGACCCGGCGGTCAAGGCCTTGAACGACTATAGGCGGGACGTCCAGCAGGCCATGAGATACGCCGTGCTGCCGGATTTATATCAATGGAAATACGACCATCGGCAGGACAGGCCGTCCGAGGATGCTGTCGTGGACCACGTGTTTCCGTATACCTTCGCTTTCCTGTCCGAGTCCTTTTTGCGGCGTTGGTCGGCGTGGGTGCGGTATGGAAGGCGGGATGGATGGGACTTTGACGATCTGATGGTTCGGGCTGATGGCGAGTGGATAGAAGAGATATTTTATCCGGTTGAGATCGTGGAAGGCACGCGACAGACCCTGTTTATGCCCACCCTTGCCGACAAGGACATGTCCAGTTACTGGCAATCGTTTCACAGGCAGCATGCCAGCGTGCGGTGGCTGACGCCCGAGCAAAACGGCAGGTGTGGATGCCTGAGAGACGCATTTCCTGAGATTGTTGGGTCCTGCCTTGTATAACGCTTCTCGGCATGCGCAGTGGGTCGGGTACCGACCGAGAGGACGCGAACAGATGGAAACTGCCATGGGCAGGTTTATCACGCAACTGAAAAACAGCCCTTCCTGTTATCTTGAAGATGCGTCCAGCTACCTCGCCGAGGCCGCCGATGGCGCGGGTTGGCGCGGGATCTGCATTTATGCGTCCGCGTTGCTGCACTACTCGCTAAAGCGGCATTTCCCGGATGCGCAGTGCGACATCGTTGTTGGGCTGGCCGTTGAAACGGTTGATCCAGGCGACGTGTCGATGTTCCCTGAAGAGGTCTTGTCCATGCTACCCGACGCCCACACTTCCGCCCCATACGCGCATTACTGGCTACAGATGGGCGCAGACATATGTGATTGTGCCCAGCAGTCGAGCATCCTCTGGGTGGACCCCTACGACATGGTACGGGATGGGATACTCGGCGACGACACCTTCCAGGTGGCTTACCACCCCATCCGGCGTTCGCCAGACCGCATGCCGGCGCTCTTTAGAGAGGACCTTGCGGCCATTCCTGGCGCACACTACTTCGCCGATGAAGATTTTCAGGCTGAGGCGGATGAGGAAGGGTTCAAGCGCGACATTTTCGGGGTAACGCCGGAAAAGCTGCTTGTGTCGTCTGCCGGATGGCGTGATGGGCAGATCCGCAAAATTGTTGACGCGAGCAGGGGTCTTCTTTGCTTTCCGCGAACTATCCGAAACAGAAACCGGTAAAATTAAGTAACACTATGTATCCTTTACACGCCCCGATGGTCTGGTTATGCCTCGGATAAGGGGGGCATCTCAGATAACGCTTCCAGCCATGCGCAGGACCTTAGAGCAGCACACTTCGACTCGGTCCAGGGGGTACTTATGAGAGAGCACAACAAGCACATTTTTGAGCAGGCGGCTGAAGTCCTCGGTGTATCACTGGACGCGAGCCCACCCGCCATCAAGTCCGCCGCCGCCGAGGTGAGAGGTTGCAGGCCCGCACTGGTGTCCGTAGCAACAGACGTGATGTTGACGTCCACGCCGCAGTTCCGGGTACACGCCGTCCGCCGTTTCCATAAAAACCGCCGATGGCTGGCCCTGCGCGCTATTATCAATGACACACCAGAAGAGGCCGCACACAGGGCGCGCGTGGCATGGCTGCATGAAGATGACCAGCGCCGGCGCGAGGCGATCCTGCGCAACCCAGACCCGGTCGCCCGGTCGATCGGACGTCTGCACCTCGCATTCGGGCATTACTGAGAGACCAGGGGGGTTGACATCTTACTCGGGGATCGTATAATCATGTTATAGCTTCTGCACTCTGTAAAAAGCGAAACGCTTCCCGCCATGTGCAGTGGGTTATGAGAGTTAACGCAACATACAACTACGAGGTGATTTATGATGATGATTCAATCCGAGCAGTCCCAGTCTGTAACGCTTGACTATGATTTTGATGAGGCACAGTACCGTCGCGACCTGGAAATCATGGCCGCCGAGGACGAGGTGGGCGACGTTATATACTTCGGTGCGCCGAAAACTGCCAAATATAAGGCCGCCAAGGCTTTCTTGAAGAATTATGCTGCTGAGCAGGATCGGCTGGAACAAATCCTGAACCGCGCCATGTCGACGGCGGAAGGCGACGGCAACACCGTTTCCGGACAGACCGCCGGTGCCCAGCACAAGACCACCGGTGGTGACGACGGCGATGGCGACGGCGAGGGCGACCCCGATTCGGATGACCGCGTCATCAACGACCCGTATTCTTCTATCAACACCCACCTGCTGTCCCGCCCGATCAACCGCATTGCTCGCAAAGCCATCCTCGCCAACCGGCAGGGCATCGAGCAGAAAAACCCCCGTGTTTACAACTGGTATGTGTCCCGCACGCTGAAAGAAATCGAGCGCGCGATTCGCAGCGTCTTGAGCAAAAAAGCTACCCTCTCTCAAGAGTCGCTGGAAGAAGTCCCGCTTGCCGCAGCGCGTCTTTTTGCTAAATTGACTGCCACGCACGACTTCTCGAAGACCCCCAATCCGGTTTTTACCAAGCTTGCATACGACCACGTGTGCCGGGACACTTTTGAGCTGCACGCATACGTAACCCGCGACAAAGATATTCCCGGTGCCGAAGCGGCTCGCAAAGAAGCCAAGGCCCTGGGCATTGCCGAGGGGGCGTCCCAGGCGGATGCCGCAGACATGTATGCCGTGTCGGTCGGGTTCTTCGATAGTCAGCGGGAAGACCGGGTTACTATTCACACCCTGTCCGAGGATCCCAAGCTCGCCCTCACCCCGTCTTCCGAGACGCTGGACGGTGTGAGCATCGAGCACCTCCCGATCCAGCCCGTATCTGTGCGCAAAAGGTACACTGTTAAAAAGATCAGTCTCGACCAGCACGACGATGACGACGACGGGGACAAGACTGAGCTGGAAGCTCTGGAAGCTCGCGATGCTGCGGTGGAAGCTTCCTTTGATCTCGCTGCGCATGATAAAAAACAGGTTATTACGAAGCGCGATTACCAGGTGCTAAGCGCTGCCGTGATGCAGAACTTTTTGCCGGACACCGAAGTTTTCGACCGCAGTCACGAGAATGAGGTTGCGCTTGGCACGGTACATACGGACAGCGTCGACCGCGTGGAAGACTGGGGCGCTGCTGATAAAACCCCCGCGGACCTCAAATCGAAGCTCGCGGCCGAAAAAGCCCTGCATGCCAGGGCGGGCACCATCGCTCGCCAGTTGGTACTCTATGTTACCCGCGCTCTCGACCAGGACGCCGCCGCCCTTGAGGCTGCTGTTGCGCTGAACCGGCTGAGTGGCGACCTGGGCAAGCTGGTGGTGCGTTGCATCAAAAAAGACTGGTCGGCCCCGGATGTGTGTACCAAGATTCTCAAAGCGGCCCCCCGTGCCGCGGCAGAGGGTCTTTTCAGCCAACCCCCGACTTTTGCGGACTTTGAACAGGACGCGGTGCCGCTGCCGCCGGACCTGCTGGCTGCGGTAGGTATGTGCAAAGACGCCGACTTCAAGCCCCGCATCCGCGCCATCATCGACGCTATGTGTAAGCTCACGACTTCGGGCAAGACGCGCGACGTTATGCGCTTTTTGAAGTCTTGCGCGGAAAACCGGAAGGGCCTTTACACCCCTGACATCGTAGATACTGCTCAAAAGATGTACGACGCGGCCATCGCTGCTGGGGTGAAGCCGTGATGAGGTCCCCGATCGTATGGCTTGGCGGGAAGGGCCGCCTCGCCGAGCGCATCACGCCCCTTCTGCCGCGCCCCGACCGCCACCTCTGCTATGTGGAACCCTTCGCCGGTGGTGCGTCCATTCTCTTTTCCCGCCGTCCGGCGGGGATTGAGGTCATCAACGACGCTAATGGCGAGGTCGTCAACTTCTTCAAGACCCTGCGTGACCATGGCGACGCCTTGCGGGAATACTTGCGGAACACCCCCTACAGCCGCCAGGTATTTGAAGAATGGCGATCCGTTGACCCTGAAACGCTGCCCAGCCTGGACCGGGCGGCCCGCCTCTTCTATCTGAGCAGATCGTCGTTTATGGTGAATGGCGCGTCCGGTGACCGCAAGCCGTCCTGGGCATACGCCAGGATTGACGACAACCGCGCTCGGTCGGTCATGAATATGGTCGAGGACGAACTGCTGGCGGTGCGAGACCGCCTGCGCCAGGTGTACATCGAGCATAGCGACGCGCTGGACGTGATCCGCCGGTTTGATGCGCCGACCACCGTCTTCTACTGCGACCCGCCGTACCATCCGGACACCCGCAGCGATTCTGGCGGCTATGCCGATGAACTGGAAGACCACGACGAACTGCTGGATACGCTGATGGACGCACAGGGCATGGTGGCCCTGTCGGGCTACCCCCATCCTGACTACGACCGCCTCGAAGATGCCGGTTGGAAGCGCCACGATTTTGCCCTTGAGTGTGCCACAGGCCGCACCCGCGAGAGCAGAGACAGCCGTGTGGCTGGTGGTATTGATACACAGCGCACGGAATGCGTCTGGATAAACCCCGCTTTGCAGAACCGCCTTGCGCGGGATTGGTCGCCCCAGGCCGGACTCTTTGACGAGGTGGGCTGATGGAAAACCGCCTGCTCGACGTGGACGCCATCGCGCCCCTGCTCTGCCTCGCCCCGCGCACGGTGCGCAACAAGCTGTGCACCGACCCCTCTGCCCTTCCGCCCCGGGTGAAGGTGCCCGGCACCAGAGGACCTCGCTGGCGGATGTCGGATGTGCAGAAATGGCTGGATAATCTGCCCATGGATGGCACTCTGGATCTGGCCGTACCCGCCAAGCGTCCTGGCCGGCGCCGGACTGTGGGATGAGGGTTGCGCCTGTTGCGGCCTGCAGGGCCTGCAAGGGTATACCCCCAAACCCCCCGCTATACCCTCATGAGTTAAACCAACAGAAGGACTAACGCAATGGACAAAAGGACTAATCAGGTAAACGAAGTAACGCTCAGTCTCGAAAACTCTGTTTTCGCTGGCCGCATACGGAAGGAAGTTCCCGCCGCTATGATGAAAGAGGAACGCTTCCCTGAACTGTACAAAACCATCGATAAAGATATCTTTGTTACGCTGGTCAGTCGCAAAGAGAACTGGGTATCGGATAAAGAATGGAACAAGCTGGATGGGACTACTGAAAGTTTCAGGATAGACGTCGTCGAAATTGATCACGCCGCTGGTGGGCTTCGGTGGGTCGATGATGCGTATGACCAATACGTGCCTGGTACGCCAGTGCGTGAACTCATGAGTGTCGACAACGACAACTGGCCTGCCAGCAGGGATGCCCTCGACGCCGCAGACGCGCATGTCAAGACTCTCAAGGTCATCGAGGACCGTCCACTCTCGCTCTACCGCGACCATGTTTTTGACAACCAGGACGACCGCGCGACGGTCATGCACAGTTTGAACGAGCAGTTGCAGTTTTATGCGCATAACGCGGCAGAGTATGTGGAAGCCATGAACGGTCTGAGTTATCGCGAAGTTAGTGCGGAAATGTACGGGGGGTTGAGATACGGCGAGAGGGATATTTTTGAAAAGCAGATCAATGCGAGCGACGAGATTGTGTTGACCACGCACACGCATGCGGGCAAGTACGTCTGGTCGATCGGCGGGGATGGGGACTATGAGCCGGACACCTATACGCGGACCACCCCTGTAAGATCAATCAGCATTCCCCCTGATCGGGTAAAGGACGTTGCTTTCAATGATGAGCCGTGGCGCGCCAACGCTATTCGGATACAGCTACCGGAATCGTTGGACGAAGATCGCGTGGCTGCTTTTAGAGAGCGTGTGCAAGATGCGGCACAGATAGCGGCGAAGATCGAGGCGCCTGTGGACATTAGCTTGTCGCAAAAGGGCACAGGGCTAAATCTTCTGGTGGGCGGGAAGAGACTGGCGTCCGAGCCGTGCGAAGTCGGGGTTCCCCCGGTCGGTATGCGGCGCCTTCCCAAAGATGCCAGGTTTTCCGGAAAGGTGACGGCGCTGTATGATCATGGTGTGTACCCTGTCTATGATCCTAGTCATGGGGGCTATAAACCCAGCACGTCCAGACGGTTGCTCGTAGAAATGGACAATAGCAAGGTGTTGTGGAACAAGCCTGGCAACCATGACGAGGTTCGTCAGGAAAATCGTTCCGGTGTGCAGCTATACGCTGTAAGCGAAGGCGTATTCTCGGCCTTGAAAGAGTCGGTTGGTCATACCGTGACTATGTTAACCATGGAAAATAAGGTCACGAAGATCGTTGACCACGACACGGGAAAACGGCTTTCGATGGCCACCCCCGCAAAGACCCAGAGCAAAGGTCAGTCAATCTAATGTCGTAAGGTATACCCCCAACCCCCCGCTATACCCAGGTATCAGTCTGGATGAGCAGGGGGTTTTTATGGCAACGGAAGAGAGAGAAAAGCGTGACGTAAGACAGGATGTCACGGATCGGATTATCGCTGCGGTCGAGGCGGGCAAAGCCCCCTGGCAACGACCGCATGAAGGCGGGCTGCGGGAACCGCCACGGAACGCCGTGACCGACCGGCCCTACACCGGTGGCAACCACCTCTGGCTGGCACTGGTATCTCCCACCCCGGATCCGCGCTGGTGCACCTTCGCCCAGGCCAAGGCCCAGGGATGGCAGGTGAAGAAAGGCGAGCATGGATACCCCATCGAGGTCTGGAAGCCCTACGAAAAGACGTCGAAGCTGGACATGTCCGAGCGTACCCCGAAAGAGCGCGAGGCGCTGGAAAAGGCGGGCTACCAGGACGGCCAGGATGTAAAAGAACAGCACAGTTTCGCCAAGATCTACACCGTTTTCCATGCATCTCAGATCGACGGCATCCCGCCGCTGGAAGTTGACCAGTCAAAGATCCATGACTTTGACCTGCACACCATAGGTGAACGGCTTTTTGAGCGTAACGAAAAGTCCGCCCCAGTGCTCTTCGACACGCCCGGCATGGCTTTTTACCAGCCATCTACAGACGAAGTACACCTGCCCCCAAAAGATCACTTTCTGGACGCCGGCCACCTGTACGCCACGGCGGCCCACGAGATTGCCCATTCCACCATGCACCCCAGCCGGCTGAACCGGGATCGCTACCAGGAATGGGAACAGGGCACGGCGGGGGATAAAACGCTGCGGGCAAAGGAAGAACTGCGGGCGGAAATCGCGTCTTATATGATTTCGGAAAAGACCGGTATACCGCATCATCCGGAAAACCATGAGTCCTATGTGACTGGCTGGGTTTCCATTTTGCAGGACAGCAAGAACGAGATCTACCAGGCCGCGCGCGATGCCGAGAAGATCGCGGATTACGTCATCGAGCAACAGAAGTTGCTGGGTATCGCCGCACCGGAAAAGGTGGTGGAAGCGGAAGTGGTGCCCATCCACCTCGATTCGTCCGACCTGATCCAGTTCCGAGACGGCAATGGCGTTCAGAAAACCGGTATCGTGCTGCGCGAGATCGACAACCGCGATTCCGACAAGAGCATTTTCTTCCAGTATAAAGCCGTTACCATGGACAAAGACGGTAAGCCGGTTATCCAGCAGGCCGGAAACGCGCTGGGCAATGTGAAAAAGGCGGACATTTTGACCCGTATACCCAACGCCGTACCCGGTATCGAAAAGCTGGATATGCAATCCAAGGGCTTTGAGCAGGATGCTACTTTACGTCCCGGCATTAAAACCGCGCTGGAATACCGCGTGGATTCCATCATGCGCGATAACCATCTCACCTTCGAAAACGTCGAAAAGAACCAAGTTATGGAAAAGCAGGTGTATCACAAGGTTATCCTTACGCACCGCACGGATTTGAATGACCGCGTGTTGCAGGAACCCATTGATCCCGACAAACCGATTCTGGAAATGCAGTATCACCCCCGCCAGGGAATATCCGGTGTGCTGAAAGACTTTTCTCAAAGCGAATTTATTCTGAAAACCGAGGAATTCGGCGATGTACGTGTCGAAACCCACAAGCGCATGTTTGCGGATCGCACCGAGGAATTGCGGGCGCTCGTGGGTAAACCGGTGCATATTTCCATCGATGCCACGGGTAAAAACCTGTCCGTACACTTTGACCAGGGCACCAGTATCCTGCAGGACCACTTCCAGACGCCCCTGCGGCCAATAGGCTTGATGCCAATGCGACACATGAGTGCTAAGGCCGCCGAGCCTGTGTCTGGCACGCTCACGCACGTCCATGACACCAACATGCTCGAAGTGAGTACGGCGAAAGGCCCCACGATTGTTTATGCGGCGGATCCTGACAGAGCACACCAGGCCGAGATCAAAAGGCTGGTAGGTCACCAGGTCATCGTCAATCCCGGCAAGACGCTGCAGGTTGCCGAGCACAGCGTTATGCAACGCACCGCTTGCATAACGACTCGTCCGGGAACTGCGTATCCCGAACGCAGCCCGGAAAGAGCCCCAGAGAATTCCATGACACGGAAAGCAGCCGCCCTGGGCAGATAAGGTATACCTGTAAACCCCCGCTATACCCCCGCATGAGGATCATCTATGCGGGGGTTTTTTATGGGCGCGGTATTACAGGAAGAGCGGGACACCATCCCTTGGCGGTCGAAGATCGACGACCAGGGACGGACGCATGTGTACAAGCGCATCACCGCCGCCGAACTGCGGGCCGGTGACCATATCCTGGAACACGTCACCGGACACGCAAAGCCGGTAGCTACGCCCATTCTCAGCGTCAAACATGCCCCCGATGGCGTGATTGTCACCATCCCGGATCGTCACTCGGACGAGTCCCCGGTTGCCGAGTTATACCGCTCGGACGCCCCGGTATTTATCAGCAAAACCCCGCATCTTGAGCAGTATGACCCAGAAAAAGACCTCTTTTTTAATTCCCAGACTCAAAAGGAAAGCGCTATGGAAGACGAGAATTTTGCAGCCCCCTGGAAGCAGGCCGCGAACGGGCTGAGGACCACACAAGTTAGAATTGACGCCGGCGTGGAAAACCTGATTTTGACACAAGACGTGACCCGCGCGCGGGAAGCATCCCAGGCCGTCCAGGCGGGCGCCACAGACCTGTCCAACCGGATCATCCTGGGTTCGGAAGCCGTCGCGGAATCGTTCAAGACCGACGCGCATGTAACCGGATACTGGAATGCCGCGCTGACCGATAGTGTCGCCTTCACCTCTTCCCGATCCAGGCGGCTGGACGGCTATGCAAAGGCCGTGGACCACCAGGAACTGCGCGAAGCAGCGGCTTACGCGCGGGGCGCCCTGGACACCGCAACGCAGGTCGCGCTGGAACAGCGCAAGCGCGGCATTCTCATGTCACTGACCGGACCGCTCGCGGACTACGCGATACAGGACGCCCGCAACCTCGGCATGCTTGCGCAGAGCGTGAAGGAAGAGACCGGGCTCGTCCTCGGCAAGGCGTCCCCGGAAGCATTGCTACAGCGGGAAGACGGGTCCTGGACCGCCGTGCCGATGGCAAAGGCGGATTTAAGCAAGCTGGAAGTTGGACAAAGTGTGTCACTCGTTGCCGATGAAATCGGCGTCTACAGAAGGAAGGAAATTACCATGGAAAAGCAGGCTGAGGTAAAAAAGCAAGAGTACCCGCGCATGGAAGCGCATGTAAAGACGCCGGAAGGCACCTGGCATTCGGTTGGAATGTACGTTGACAAGGAAGGCCAGGCGCGCGGCATTATCGCCGTGGAAAACAAGGAACGCGGCATCGCCGAGAAGCATTCCGTGCAGTTTGCGGAAAAAGTCTCGGAAAAGACCGGCGAGAAGTTCCTTTCGGCAAAGGTGGATCGCGAGAATGGGAAGACGTTGTATCTGAACATCATGCCCCACGAAAACGAAAAGGATGGCGAGCGGTGGCTGTCCGCGCAGTTCGCCGAGCGGGACCCCAACAAAGAGCGCGGTCAGCAGTTGTCCGCGATCGAGGGCAAGGGCGGCGACATGAAGCCCAATGCTGCACTGCTGGAAAAGGCGGATAAAGACCGCACCGCGCAGTATGTCCGGGAAACCCTCAAGGTGGACCCGGTACAGGTTCATGAGCGCAGCCAGGCCCGCAAGCAAGGCAAGGGGCTCGAGCGATGAGCGCCGAGAAGGAAATCCGTGCCTGGCTTGCCGAAGAACTGGGTCATGCCGGCGCCTGGCGCAAAGCGCAACTGGCGAAGCTGGCGGAACATCTGCAACATGCGGGCACTCACCCGCACGCCGACAGCTTGCCGGTCGGATCGTTCCAGCGGCAGCTTGCGAAACGGCATGAGCGCAAGCTGATCCACGAAGCCATGCGCCTTGGCTTTGAGCCGCCGGAAGAGCAACTCAAGGAACTGGGGCTGCACCTTGCCGGGCAGTCCCTGGGTCTGTCCCTGTAAACTGCTAAACTGCACCAACCCCCGCCTGCGGAAATGCACCGCTTTCCGCAGGGCTCGTTGGGGAACTGCGTATCCCCAACGCCGCTATACCCCCACAGATACTCGTGGGGGTTTTTATGCTTATGCGCAAGACACTGCTGAACATCGGATTCGCCGGACTGGCCGTCACCGTCATTGGGACCGCCGCGGTCATGGTTGCCGCCAGGGCGGATCACTGGTCGCTGAACCTGACCACCTGCATGCCGGTCGGGTTTTACCAGCGCGGGCCGATCCCGCGGCACCTGCAGGATGGCGATCAGGTGTTCTTCTGCCCGCCAGTGCAAGGCCGCGCCATGCACCAGGCCATGTCCGGCCTCTGGTTGGAATATGCGCCCCATGGCGAGTGGCACTGCGCCGACCATCTCGTGCCATTCATGAAGCTTGTTGTGGCCTTGCCCGGCCAGAAGGTGACGATCACGAAAGCGGGCGTTGTCGCCAATGGCAAGCCCCTTCCCAATAGCCGGGTCGTGACCAGCATCGAGGACGGGAAAATCAAGGTCATCCACCTGCCCTACGGGACGTACACCGTGCCGAAGGGGATGTTCTGGGACTATGCGCCGGGCAACTTTGCCTACACCAGCGCCTATTACGGCCCCGTGCCCATTGAGAGCATCCTGGGGTCCATGCGGCCCGTGCCGTTCCTTACCATTCCTGGGTCTCAAAAATGGCAGACGGTGGGCTGACATGAAGGCCATTCTTCAAGAAGAGGACGCGGCTTTCCTGGTGGTCCTGATTGTTGGGGGCGTCATGTCCCCAAAACTTGGACTGCTGGTGCTGGCCGCCTGGGTCTGTTACCGGATCTGCGGACTTTTTGATGACGTGGGATAACGCTGCATGCGGAAATGCGCAGCTTTCCGCATGAGTCGTTGGGGAACTGTGTATCCCCAACGCTTCCGGCGAAGTGCAGTGGGTATAGGGGCGGGGTGTCCGGTCCCACCGAATGAGAGGTGAACCATGTTTGAAGACATTTTCGATGCCATCGTCACCTTTTTCCACGACTTGAAGTGGAACCTGGAACACGGCGGCGGAATGGCCCTGGCGTACTTAATCTTCGCCGGCACGGTGTTCGTGTTCCTGTTCCCGATAGCCCCCGATACGGTGCTTGAGCTTCTGTTTCCGCCGTTTTTCTTTCTCGTCGCGCTGATCTGCTACCGGATTGTGCGTATTTTCATCAAGCCATAAAAAGGGGCGTAGGCCATGAGAACGACGGCCATGCTGATTATCTTGGGTGTTTGGATAGCCCTTGCGGTTGTTGGGATCATTAACCCAACCGTGCCCGTGCTGATGGCACAAGCCGTGATTCTGGCTGAGCTCATCGTGGTTGCTTGGCTGGAAAAGCGAGCCTCGTGATTCCTGTCACGCAACTGGCGCAGCAATGTGCCCCTTTCGTAGCCCCATCCACGATGGCAGCCATTGTGCATGTGGAATCCAGCGGCAACCCGCACGTCATTTTAGACAACGCCACCGGCAAGGATTATTTCCCGGATTCCGTGGGTGAAGGTGTATCCATCATTAACCACCTGCTGGCTATCGGCCACCGGCAACTCGATGTGGGCATCGCCCAGGTGGATACGGAAAACTTCGCAAGCTACGGGCTGACCCCCGCCACGGCGCTGAATGCCTGTGCCAATATCCGGGTCGGTGCCAGAATTCTGCAGGCTGCATACAAGCAATCCGCCGCTGTCTACGGCCCAGGGCAGGTGGCTTTGTATCATGCCTTCGAGGCGTACAACTCGGGGCGATTGATTGGCGACCCGGGGTACGCAAACAAAATCCTGGCGGCGGCCGGCATCCCTGTCATGGTGTCCGGCGGCGGCGGGCTGGTATACCGGCATGTCCGGCACTTCCATAACCCGTTCACCGTGTACTGGAAGCCACAAAAAGGTGCCGCACCAATCAAGGTGGACACCCGGTACAGGGGCAGCGTCAGCGGGCTTTCCGCGACCGTTACCTGGAAGTAGCCACTACATCAGGTTTTTGATGTCGGACTTGTTGTCCGCGCGGTCTTGCTGAACCGCCGTGCGGGTTTGGTCCGCCAGGACGGCCTGCATTTCAGTGGGCAGGCTGCCCAGCATTGCCGCCACCTGGTCAGTTTCCGTTTTATCCACGGCATCACCATCTTCAGAGGCGTCCTCGCCGGCCTCAGGTGGTGTCGTTGACCCCGTGGTGGACTCTACTTCCCCGGTCATGAACTCAGACAGATCCGGCAGGTCTTCTTCCGCTGTAACAGGTGCTTCCAGGACGCCGCCGGACTCGCCGAAGATTTGCCGGTAGTCTTTGGGCATGCTGGTGATGTCGCTCTGCATGGGTGCTGGCACCTGCGCCCGTTTCAGGAAGACTGTGTCCTTGAAGTAGAGTATCTGCTGGCCGTACACCGGCGCGAAGCCGGCCACCAGGATGAGCATGTCGCCGGCCCGCACGATGTCCGATCCATTTTTGACCGGGCCGCGCAGCCGCAGCACCTCGTCGGCGGTCAACAGATCACGGGCTTGATAGGAAACAGACCGGCTCTGCCCTTTCGGCGCCGGCATGACGTAGCCCTCGAAGGACTGGTTCGTGTTTTCCATCGCCACAGTCTTTTTGCCCAGCATTTTCGATACCCATTCCGCCGTGGTGATCTCGTTCGGGGCATAGATGATGCGCAAGTGGCAGTTGTTGATGATGGCCTGGGCGCCGGATTTTCCGTAAGCATGGCCCTCGTCTTCCAGTTGGGACTTGTCCTGGGTGATCAGGTAGAGCTTAACCATGTACCCGGCGAGAAACGCGATGGTGTCCTGAAACACGTCCATTTTGCCCAGCGATGGGAACTCGTCCAGCAGCAGCATGAGGGGGTGCTTGCCGATGCATTCCATGCGGCCGCCTTTCTCGATCAGCCGGTTTGCCGCGGTGAACTTTGAGGCGATGAGATTCAGCACCAGACGGATCAACGGTTTCAGGCGGTTTTTGTCTTCCGGCGAGGTCACCAGGTAGAGGGAAACCGGGTCTTCGAAATCTTGCAAATCCAAAATTTTGAAATCGCTGTACTCGGTCCACTCGGCAACGATCGGATCGCGGTACAAGCTCAAGAAGCTCATCATAGTGGAAATCACGCCGGACTTTTCATTATCCGCCTTGTTGATCATTTCTTTGGCGGACTGTGCGATGACGGGGTGCACCTTGACCGGCACGCCGCGCTGGTCTTTCCAGTGAAAGCGCCCTTCCGGGTCGTGTTCGACCTTCATCATTTTATCGAATGCTACGTCCACGCTTTCCAGTTCCGGGTCGTTCAGATAGGCGGCAACCCCGCGCATGGTCTTGTCCTGCTCGGCGTACAGCACGTGCAGGATGACAGAAGTCAGCAGCGCGAAGCCGGTCTTCTGCCAGTGGTCGTTTAGGCCCTTGCCATCCGGGTCGACGATCATGGTGGCGATGTTCATCACGTCCTTGACCTCGAACTGGGTGCCGATACGCACTTCTTCCAACGGATTAAAATGACAGCATTGGGCTTTCTGGTTACCCACGTCCTCATCCCCTTCCAGTCCGAAGCCCGGATTGAACTTGAGCACCCGCTGGCCGATGGATCGCCGCCAGCCTGCGGTCAGCAGATAGTTTTCGCCCTTGATGTCGTGGACCACAACGGATTCTTTCCAGCCGCCCAGCAGGGTTGGCAGGACGAGGCCCACGCCCTTACCGGACCGGGTCGGTGCGAAGGCGATGATGTGCTCGGCCCCGGCGTGTTGCAGGTAACGTAGATGGCCCTTGTCATCGGGATAGCCACCCACATAGCAGATCCGCTTGGACTGAGGCCCTTTCACGGGCAATAGGGCCATCTGCGCCACTTCCTTTTCCGTCGCCCAGTGCGCTGACCCGTGCAGGTCCGTTTCATACACGGCGTTCTGCTTTTTGCCGGCGGATATGAACTGCCAGACGGCGACGGCGAGCGTGGCGAGCACCGTGCCGGCCGCCGCGAAGTAGAAAACGTGCTGCATCATGGGGTACTTCCAGTACAGCATGTATGCGTGATACACCGCGTATGGGCTGTACACCGGCACGCCGGCGTTCAGCGGGACGTATCCGGGGAAAAAGTTGGCTGTGTATTTTCCGATGAACAGGCGAACGGCCAGTGTCGAAAAGGCGAAGCTGGAAAACACCCCGGTCATCACCGTGAGTGCCATAGCGAGGTTGGCGGCGTTCCGCGCGTCACGCTGTACTTTGTAGTCCAGGGTGTTCTGTTCTGGTGCGTGCATCAATGAAAAACCCTCATGATGGAAGTTCATGAGGGTATAGCGGCGTCCGGGATACGCAGGCGGTTGGTGTGGCTAGATGTGGAAGGATTTACGTCAGGATGAGTACACCTTGCTGACGCACTCGGCGGCCAAGGCATACGCCGTAGCCATCACGCCATTGGCTTCACGGTCCCCTGCGGATGCGTCGGCCTCAATAGAGGCGCGAAAGCCCGCGTCGGTCCAGAACTTGACTGCTTTCTTCGTCCAGAAATTATACATTGCGTATTCCTTATGTGGATTGATCGTATGAGGGTATAGCGTGGGGCGGTGCGGGGTGTTTTATGCTAACCGTAGTATTACTAAGACCAACTGATCGGGCAGATTAAACTGCAGCATCAGCGCGTCCATCTCTTCCCCAGTTTCGTCGTCGACCGGTTGGCCCATAACGGTTGGAACGGCGATTGCCCCAGCTATCAAAAAGGCGCCTGCCACAACCGCCTGTTGCAGAGCGTCTGGAAAGGCCTCGAAGGTGGCTTGCAGGACAGTGCCCATCTCAGTGATGGTTTCCCAGGTTTCCTTGCTGGCGAGCGCCCCCGGACAAAAGCTGGTCAGGGTCAGCAGCAGTTGCATGACCGCGTGCTTGAATGGGTTTTCATTCCGTACCTGCGCCAGCTTGTCACTATCGTCGGGGGGCAGGTTTACCACATATACGCCCCCTTGCGTGCCCAGGTATCGCTCGTTGGTTTCCCCGACGGCCTCATGCAACGCCCTGGTGTCTGGATCCATCTCGTCGCGGTGTACGATGGGCAGGGCGGTCACGGGGCCATCCCAGGTTGGCGCCGGGCGCTCTTCTGCCCGAAAGCGGTTGAAGCTATCGCGGGCCGCGCGGTACGCGGGGTCGTTATTTCTGTTGCTTGTATGGGTGACCTCAAGGGGGGTTACGGAATAGGTGCCGACCCTTCATCATCATAATCACCCGGTTCTTCATCAAAAGTTAAACCCTCTTGCTGTGCGTCGATCACGCGCGAGAGGAAGGGCCTCAGTGCCGAGATCAGCTTCTCGGCAGGTATGACCACCGTGTTACCGGACATATCGCAATCCTGCATAGCCACAGGCACTTGCACATTGCCGAGAATATCCCGCAAAAACGCGAGCTGCGCCTCAACCGGTGCCGCTCGTTCCGCTGCTTCGTCCAGGCACATCTTGACACCCCTCTCATTAACCCATCACGTCATGATATAACATCACAAAAGCAAAGGGGGCACCATGCCGCGCGGACCAGCCAAGAAGAAAACCGAAGACACCAGCAGCCCAGCAATTCTCAAACAGCCCAATCACCCCGTCTCGCACAGCCATTCCTGCATATAGGTGGTGGCGTCCTCACCTTCCCCGACTTTCTCGAAGCCCATCAGCCGGATAGCCTGCGGGCTGATGAGCACCAGTTTGGGATCAAACAATGGGGGCAAAGCTCGTTCATCCTTCGGCATAGCGGGTTCCAGCACGGCGACCAAGTGACAGCGTTCCTGGTAGGTGCGCAGATCCCCCTTGGCCGGAACCTGCCTTTTGGCCGCCTCGATCTTGAGGCGTCGCCCACGCACGCGCAAGGGGTATACACTGACCAACATGAGCCGATTCCTTTGATGCTATAATTTTGTACAGTATACCCGTTTCCAAGAGGTGCGCCATGTGTGGACGTTATGCCGTAGATCCCCCCTTTCCCGATCGCAAGAACTGATGCACCCCAATGCCCAGGGTGTGTACAGAGGCATAGTTACCAGGTGCCACGGGACGTAGTCAGGAAAGAAATTCGGAACGTACTGGCCGATGAATCCCCTAACCGCCAGGGTAGAGGCCACGACACTAGACAAAACGCCCATCATTACCGTTGATAGCAACGCGATAATAGGGGCTTCTCGTGCTGCCTTCTGGGCCTTATAGTCGGTGAGACGCTGTTCGGGTTGATGCATCGTAGGCCTGCGAATGGCTGGGGTCATGACTTGGTATAGCAACGGCGGCCAACAAGAGGGGCGATCTGATGTCGAAAAAGCAGCGCCACACTGAAAAGCCCAAAATCCCGAGAGCAAAACTTCGGCTTCGGCGGGCGCGTGTGAAGCGGGATCATCCGCTATGGCCAAAGAGCGAGGTGCCAATTCTGCTTGCTTTTACAGAAGAAGAATCACCATGCCCGTTTCTTATGCTTAACGGGGACGGTCAGATCGGAAAGATTGCTTCCCGATCTGCTTCGCTCTACTTATCCAGAATCGAAGCTATAAAATCTCTGACTATACTCACCTTCCTCAATGAAATGATCGGGCCGGACCCAGATCCCGTGGTGGTAGATGGTCTCGTTGCCCGGTCCCTCTTCGACTCTGCGTTAATCTGGTACGCGAAGCTATATATTGATTCTGACGCCGGTCGGATCAAGCTGGATGCCACGCGAGTGTACGAAGGCAAGCCACAATTGATACAGCTTCACGACAGGTTGATAGAAATGCGCCACAAATCAGTCGCCCATCAAACGGGTGCCTTTGATCGGGTCATTCCCTATGCAGCTTTTTCACCAGACGAGACGAAGAAAGAGGTGTTGGAATTCTATTATGACATTATCCATCCGCAACTAGACATACAACGGAACCTAACTAATTTTATAGAGTTAGCGGACATAACTGCGAAGCATCTTGAAGCGATGATCATTCGTTCAGAGAAAAGGATGCTGGAAGAGATAGAGGGCCCCCAGCTCAATTATTTCTACGAGCAGTCGATGAAATTTCACCTAGGCCAGGGAAAAAGCGAGGAACGCATTGAGATTGAAGATGAAATTGAGACCGACAATTTCAAAACCTATGATCGTTTCCATAAATAGAGCTGGCCGGCCTAGCCTATCTCGCACATTTCTACGAATGGAAGCCACTGGAAACCGGCAAGAAGCAGCCCTGGTACTTCGAGAGCGCCGATGGGCAGGCATTGGCTTTGGCGGGCCTCTGGGACCACTGGAAGGACGGCAATCAAGTCATCGAAAGCTGCACTATCCTGGTAGGGCCACCTGATCCTGCCGTTGTCAGCATCCATGACCGCAGCCCGGTCATGTTAGGGGATGCCGCTGTACCTCTGTGGATCAGCCCGCTTTTGAAAGCGCCCGACATCCATCGGGTGATTGAAATGCAGCATGGCGGGCTACACGGGCAGCCGGTTTACCTTGTTGCGGATGACGGACTGCATCCGACGCTCGCAAGGTCATAGACAGGACATCGCAACCTACTGTCAATTCAGAAGATGTGGGTTTTTACGCAAATAATCCCATGCCCAAGGCTGAATATTGTGCGCAAAGAATGTGCCGCCCTTACTTATATTTGATGATCTATAAATTATTTCTTCGGCAACAAGCCCGTTTACTATCCCATCAGTAATATTCAAATCGCATGACCTGGTGTTATTACTAAAAAACCACCTGATGATTTGCTTTTCAGGTGGCGTGAGATCATATAGCCTCCTGATCCTTCGTCTATGCCAAACTTTGTTTTCAAAAAACGATTTGGCATGGCTACTAACTACCGACAGCACGATGGCTAATACTGCAATAATAGATATGGCAAACCCCAAACCAAACGCCCACCTATACTGCAAGACAACTTGGTTTACACCCAGATCTTGCGTTATCCATCCAGGACCAAAAATAAGAAAGCCCAAGACGATACAGAAACTTAACAAGTATGGCAATGGCTGCCTAATAAATACAAGAATATTACCCATCCAGGTGGTTTCCAAGCCGAGCTTCCTCAATAAATTAGTTTCAAATTGAATTATCTTCTAAGTGCCTTCTACTGGTCTCGAACTGCGCCTGCCCGATGTTTATGAATCGCGCCTAACATGGCTGGGCGCCTCTGGACAAGTCACCTGATTCTAGTCGCACTCTCACTCATCCCGACATTTCATGCTATAACATCACAAAAGCAAAGGGGACACCATGCCGCGCGGACCAGCCAAGAAAACCAAAACCGAAGACACCACCAGCCAAAGCCTGGAATCCAAGCTCTGGGCCACCGCCGACAAGCTGCGCGGCCATCTGGATGCTGCCGACTACAAGCATGTCGTGCTGGGCCTCATCTTCCTGAAATACATCTCGGACCGTTTCGCCCAGCGGCATGCAGAAATCCTCAATGAAGGTCCAGGCGCCGACCCCGAAGACCGCGATGAGTACACGGCGGAAGGTGTCTTTTGGGTGCCCGCTTCGGCACGCTGGCATGTGGTCCAGGCCGCCGCCAAACAGACGGACATCGGCAAGCGCATCGACGACGCCATGACCGACATCGAAAAGGAAAACCCCAAGCTCAAAGGCATCCTGCCCAAGGGCTATGCCCGCCCCACACTGGATCAGCGCCGCCTGGGTGAACTGGTGGACCTCATCGGCACGATTGGCCTGGGCACGGCGGAACACCAGGCACGGGACACCCTGGGCCGTGTCTATGAATACTTCCTGGGCATGTTCGCCAGCGCGGAAGGCAAACGCGGTGGCGAGTTCTACACCCCGGCTTCCGTAGTGCGCGTGCTGGTCACCATGCTGGCCCCTTACAAGGGACGCATCTATGACCCCTGCTGCGGGTCCGGCGGCATGTTCGTACAAAGCGAAAAGTTCATCGAGGCCCATGGCGGCAAGGTGGGCGACATCAGCGTCTACGGGGAAGAATCCAATCCCAACACCTGGAAACTGGCCCTTATGAACCTCGCCATTCGCGGCATCGAGGCCGATCTGGGACCGGAAGCGGCGGATACCTTCCATAAAGACCTGCATCCTGATCTGCGGGCGGATTACATCCTCGCCAACCCGCCTTTTAACATATCCGATTGGGGCGGCGATCTGCTGCGGGATGACAAACGCTGGCAGTACGGCATACCACCCACCGGCAACGCCAACTTCGCCTGGGTGCAGCACATGGTCCACCACTTGGCCCCCTACGGCATCGCGGGCTTCGTGCTGGCGAACGGGTCCATGTCGTCCAATACCAGCGGCGAAGGTGAAATCCGCAAGAACCTCATCGAAGCGGATCTGGTGGACTGCATGGTGGCTCTACCGGGTCAACTCTTCTACAGCACCCAGATTCCCGTCTGCCTGTGGTTTCTGGCGAAGAACCGGGATGACGGACGCGGCATGACTGGCAAGGAACTGTTTGAGCGCACCGGCGAAGTGCTGTTCATTGACGCCCGTAACATGGGTTTCATGGCCGACCGCACCCATCGGGAACTGTCCGACGAAGACATCCAGAAGATCGCCGACGCCTACCACAACTGGCGTGGCGATGGACCCGGTGAGTATCAGGATGTTCCGGGCTTCTGCAAGGCGGCCAGCCTCGACGAGATCCGCAAGAACGGCCATGTGCTGACGCCTGGACGATACGTCGGTGCTGCCGTCAAGGATGATGATGACGAGCCTTTCGAGGAAAAGATGGATCGGCTGACCAAGGAACTGGCAGAGCAGTTTGCGGAAGGGCGGCGGCTGGAAGATGAGATTCGGAAGAATCTTGGGGTGCTGGGGTATGAACTGTGATTGACACGCGATCTCTTTATCCCTTTAGAAACAACTTGCGTGAATACGATGAGAAAAAAGGGCTGCTATTAGAATTGAATAATTTTATATATAATTTTCTCTTTAGAATTTCGATTGCTCAGGATAATTTCGGCGAAAAGATATGGACACGCTTATTATTGCGTCCACTACAAGAAAAAGAGTCTGTTCCATCCAACTTTGTCTTTGACGTGCTTAAAGAGATATACACTAAGAACGATTTGGCACATCTATATGCTTATATTGAATTACTGTATGACTCACTTTCTGAACTATCTGAAAAGGTTTCTTCAATATTATCGATGGCGTTCATTTTTGGTAACTTGAATATAGAATTTGAAACCGGTATAAATAACATATTAACCAGATTTAATACGGGCTTGCTACTTTGTTCAGGCAGTATCGTGAACGGGCTTGACGGCTCAACAATGGAACAAATTAAAAATGTGCTAGAAGTGTACGATACAGCATCGAAAAACTTTAAAACTGCACTCAGAGCAATCTCTATTGATGGGCCAGAAGACGCAGATCTATGTATACGTGAGGCAGTATGCGCTGTCGAATATACAATCAAGAAAAGACTAAATGTTAACACCTTGTTAGAAGGAACGAGAAAACTTAGATCTGCGGAACTTAATGAATCAGGGCAGGTCATCCACGGCGCTTTACTCAAATCATTAGACCGCTTATATGATTACACAAGCGACGCGGCACGTCATTCTTCTGTAAAACCTCTTACAGTAGAAGAAGCTCGACTCGTGCTTTCATTATCTGTGGCATGGGTTAATTATCTAAGAAAAGCTCTTCCGGAACCAGCCGCGTTAGAAGGTAATTCATGAAAAGTGAATCGGATAGCGTCATCCTGCTAAAAGATTGCCCAGACCAGGGATTGGTGAAAGGGGACATGGGCGCGGTAGTCATGGTACATGGCGACGGAAAAGCCTTTGAGGTCGATTTCGTCACCCTTGCTGGTGACACGCTGGGCGTGCTGAGCCTGACGGCGGACGAGGTACGGGCCATATCGGCGCGGGATATGCCGCATGTGAGGGTAGCGTAGATGCCCATCAGTGACACCCCATTAAACTGCCTCGGTGCAGTGGAAAGCGTTGCGGCCCAGAATCTCAAAAGGCTGCGGCATGGTGGATAAGTGGCGTGAAGTAAAACTAGGTGAGATTGCTGAGATTTACGATGGGCCGCACGCAACCCCCAAAAAAACCGATAGTGGTCCAATTTTCCTGGGAATATCAAACCTTTCCCGAGGTCTGCTTGATCTATCCAACACCGAGCATATTTCTGAGAACGATTTTCATCGTTGGACCCACCGGGTTGAACCAGAAGAAGGCGACGTAGTGTTTTCATATGAGACCCGCCTCGGTGAGGCAGCATGGATTCCTCATGGTTTGCGATGTTGCCTCGGCCGCCGGATGGGTTTGCTTCGTGCTCGCGTTGACTTGGTAGATCCGCGTTTTTTACTGTACGCATACCTCGGTCCAGATTTTCAGGACACACTATACTCACGCACTGTCCACGGTAGCACCGTTGATCGGATTCCTTTAATCAACATGCCGCATTTCCCAATAGTCATCCCTGGAAATATTCAAGAACAACGCCGCATCGCCCACATCCTTGGCACCCTCGATGATAAGATCGAGAACAACCGCAAAACGGCGAAGACCCTGGAAGCCATGGCGCAGGCCATCTTCAAGTCCTGGTTCGTGGACTTCGACCCAGTACGCGCCAAGATGGCCGGGGAATCGCGGGAAAGCATCTGCAAGCGGCTGAAGCTCACGCCCGAGATTCTGGACCTGTTCCCGGATCGGCTGGTGGACTCGGAATTGGGGGAAATTCCTGAGGGGTGGGGTGTTGGTGTATTTGGTAACTTGGTGGACTATCTACACGATCAAGAGAATCCTTTTTCATACCCAGAGGTTACATTCCACCATTTCAGCATTCCGGCCTTTGATGAAGGGAAAGTGCCCAAAGTAGAACTTGGCAACGCCATTAAAAGCTTAAAACTTCTAGTTCCACCAAATGTAGTCTTGCTTTCCAAGCTTAATCCAGAAACCAACCGTGTTTGGCTGGTTGATGTCGCTAAAGGCAATAGAGCTGTTTGCTCAACTGAGTTTCTCGTACTTAGAGCAAAGCCACCATTCACTCGCAGCTATATCTACCTATTCGCTCATTCAGACTTTTTCAGAGAAAAGATAGAGGGGCTAGTAACAGGAACGTCGAAAAGCCACCAACGTGCACAAGCGGGATCAGTTAGCAGTATTCCAGCCATGTTACCCGCTGCAAATGTTATCGACGTATTTAATAGCATCACAGATAAAATGCTTTTACGGACGCTCATATATCGACGTGAACTTACGGACCTAATAAAAATCCGAGACACCCTTCTACCCAAACTCATTTCTGGTGAAATCCGCGTTCCAGAAGCCGACCATCTAATTGAGCAGGCTACCTGATGACTATATACGGATATGACGTTACACTATCTGATGCTACAGTTCTGCTGGCACTATTCACAGCGATATCCGCGATATTTACCGCTCTTGCTGCCGTGCATACAAGAAGGTTAGCACAATATAACAAGGAAATCATCACGCAAAGCGAAATACAACATCGAGAAAGATTTCGTCCACTATGCTTTCCAATGACAAACAAACGTGAGGTTATTGCCGATTTTAACGAAGTTTTAATTCCATCAAAAACAACCATGAGTCCTGATGGCATATATAACACATTCCCCGACCCAAGAATGCAACTTATATTTTTGAACAAAGGGCTCGGGCCAGCAATAAATTTACGCTTCCATATTAACGACATAAGAAATCAGAGAATCACAAAGGACTTCTTGGTCTCACATGTATTACCACCCGATGAGATATTCGAGTTTACATCAAAGATTCCTTTATTATCGGCGGATCATGGTGATGGCAAGACTTTCACAATGTCGCCACATGACATAATAAGTAACGCATACTTTTTCGTCTGCGAATACGAAAGCATGTTTTCTGGGGATGTTTTTCATTCCATCGTCGCAAAAGGTTATCAGGACCCTGCATTGGCCGACGACGGCATGAATCAGTGGCGACTCAATCGCCCGATTACCCCGCCTGTTGAGTTCGAGCCTGGACTAGACCCTGCCAAGCCTATATGGCCTGTCCCGCCCGAAGGTGCTAATTATCCGGCCGCATTCCTCAATTTTCCTTCGCAACCAGAAAATGGGCAACCAAAATGACCCATATCAACGAATCCACCCTAGAACACAACGCCATGTCCCTATTCAAGGAACTGGACTATACCTACGCATTCGGTCAGCACATCACGCCTGACAGTGATAATCTTCTTTTCTTTTTCTACTCTAGGCCAATGGATAATGGATAGAAGACGTTTCTTATCATTGCTTGCAAAAATGTCACTGTTTGGGTATGCAGCAATTACAGCCAATGGAAAAATCCTGGGCACCACAACTACAATTCATTCCTATAATCCAGCAGATTGTGATGTATTTTTTCTTATCGAGCCACTGAGATTTTTTGGCAAACAAATAATAACACTAACAAAAGACGATATCAACAGTCTCAGAATGTTTCCAGTTACATTTGGAAACAATCCTCACGTTCAATCTGTATCACTGTCAAACGGTGATGATTTCGTATTAGCAACAACATGTGCTGATTATGAAAATGCTTTAGAAACTGGTTACTCGGCCAGGACTACTTTCGATATAACCATGGAATCTTGGTTAAAGCATTATTGCACATTGTTGCATTTTCTAAGTTTTGCCAGGCGGCCGTTAGAAAATAATATTTCTGGATCTTCTTTTGACTGTGTAAGCGAGTGGCCAGCGACTATGTTGCCAAAACCTAGTGATAGAGTCGATACTCAAAGCGGAAAAACAATTTGTCAGCTAGTCGATTTTAATGATTTAAATATTTCGAGATCATATAACAGGCTGACAATTGCAAGAGACGAAATGAATTATTTATTTGTCGAAGCTGCAAAGGCTGATTTTTCCGGAAATAAATCGGATGAGTGTTTTATATACAGGCATATTTCAAGTAGAAGTGGGACTTTTCGATTTTCTGATTGTGTAATACTTTCCAGAGATTTAGAAAGCAGTGGATTCATTGCGCGAGGTGCCTCATTGAATAGCAAATCACCGGAAAAGACATGAATCTCAACGAATCCACCATCGAGCACCACACCATCGCCCTCTTCCAGGAACTGGGCTACGCCTACGCCTTCGGCCCCGACATCGGTCCGGTCGGCGAGAGCAAGGAACGTGAAGACTACGGCGAGCCCCTGCTGCTGGGACGCTTGCGCATATTTATCTACAGGCTCACATCCGGCCACATCCACGCACCTGAAACCGATCAATTATTGGAACTAACCACAGGATAGACCATGCAACTAGGGCGACTCACCAAGATCGATTTGCGCGATGTCTGGAAAAGCGAACCGGAAGACTTCACCCGATGGCTCGCCACCTCAGAGAATATCACCCTACTCGCTGAAGAATTGGGGCTGGACATCGCAGTTCTGGAAGTGGAAGCCAGTGTAGGCGATTTTCACGCCGACATTCTCGCCCAGGAAGAGACCAGCGGGAAGAAGATCATCATCGAGAACCAACTGGAACCCTCAGACCATCGACACCTTGGGCAAATCCTGACCTACGCCGCTGGGTTACAGGCTGAGTACATCGTATGGATCGTGCGGGCTGCCCGAGAAGAGCATCAGCAGGCTATCGACTGGTTGAACAGCCATACAGACGACTCGGTAAACCTGTTTCTCGTCACCGTAGAATTATGGAAGATCGGCGATTCCAACCCAGCGCCTAAGTTTGTCGTGTTATCCCGCCCAAATAACTGGGCGAGAGCCGTTCGGTCCCATGGAAATGATGCCGGCGCATTAAGCGAGACCAAAATCCAGCAACTAAGATTTTGGGAACAACTAAAGATATTTGCTAGTGAGCATCGTCCCCCCGTGCGCTTGCAAAAGCCGCAATCTCAACATTGGCTGAATGTCGCCATCGGTCGATCGGATTGCCATATATCACTGACACTTCACATCACAAGCAACAAGATAGCCTGCGAACTGTACATACCGGATAACAAGGCGCTTTACCATGCACTGCACTCAGAAAGGCACAACATACAGGAAGCATTGTCTATGGTCGGTGTCCTAAATTGGCAGGAACTGCCGGAAAAGAAAGGAAGTCGAATACGAGTCATGCATCCTTTCGACTTTGCCAGTGAGGACCGAAGTGTTGCCTTTCAATGGTTGGTCGAAACGGCCATCAGATTCAAAAACACTTTTCCGAACTTCTGGCAGAATTTAGACGCTTAGGCCCCGAACCAAGGAACCACCAAATGACTGATGCCAACCCACAGAAAAGTCAGAGCATTCCCATGTTCAACATCACCACACGCGGCGCCGCCGTGGACTCTCTCAAGCGGAATCCACAGTTCCGCAGCAAGGAAGTGGGCAACATCCTGGGCGCCGTCGAGGCATCCCCCAACGACTGGTCACAGCCTTTGAACCCTTACGAGACCGGCCTGGTGTTTCTGGGCATCATGGCCGGTGCCCATAGCCTCAAAACGGCCGTGGCGATCACACTTGACCGGGAATTCTGGACCGGAATGAATGATCCCGAATTGCGCGCCAAAAATGGCAGCCATGCCAAGGAACTCTTTTGCCCAGACCCGCGAGCGGTCACCATTCTTTTTAACCCCAATCCGCAAGAGGTGTCGGCATGACAGAAAACACTTCTCAGAAAGCTTCAGGAATTCCCTTGTTTGATTTCACCACCATGCTACGGGCCATTGCAACCATACAGCGCAACCAACCCTTTATCGGTGCGGAAATGCCGAAACTGATGAAAGGGCTCGAACGGCCCCCAGGAAATATTGGCGTGGAACTCAATGAGGTCGAATCATCTCTTTTGGCGCTGACCGCATTTGATATCGCTCTGGATAGAAATGCCCCGATCATGGTCATGATGCTTCGCGAGCATTGGAAACATCTCAAAGAAAAACAACCGCCCCAAGTAGACGAGCTTGCTATATTGCGAGAGGCCTTCTGTCTTGATCCTCGCGCCGCGAACATTGAATTTCGGCCCATAGGCTCATGAAGGTACTCAACGAATCCACCATCGAACACCACGCCATCGCCCTCTTCCAGGAACTGGGCTACGCCTACGCCTTCGGTCCCGACGTCGGCCCGGACGGCAACCAAAAAGAACGCGAAGACTACGGTGAAACCTTGTTGCTGGAACGCCTGCGCACCGCGATTCACGCCCTGAATCCCGCCGTTCCTAAAGACATCCGTGAGGAAGCCCTGCGCATGGTCCGGGAAGCCGCCCACGGTGGCCTGATGACGCAAAACAACCTCATCCAGCGCATGCTGGTGGAAGGCGTCCGGGTAGCCCACCAGGTGGACGGCGAGGAACGGGGCGTCATCGTCCGCCTGCTGGATTACGACCATCCCCAGGCCAACGACTGGCTAGCCGTCAATCAGTACACGGTGATCCACGACCGCATCAACCGCCGGGCCGACCTGGTGGTCTTTATCAACGGCATCCCGCTGGGCCTCTTTGAACTCAAAAACATGGCGGACGTCAACGCCACCGTGCAGAAGGCATGGAACCAGTTGCAAACCTATCAGGCGGATATTCCCAACCTCATGGCCTACAACGCCGTGCTGGTCATCAGCGATGGACTGAAAGCCGCCCTGGGCTGCCTGGGCGCCCCCTACGAACGCTTCCTGCCCTGGAAGACCATCGACGGGCAGGAACTCATGGACCGGGGGGATGACCCCCTGCGGTATCTGATCCACGGCCTTTTTGCGCCCCGGCGCTTTCTGGACCTGATCCGCTACTTCATCGTCTTTGAGGATAATGGCCGCAAGACCAGCAAAAAGGTGGCCGCCTATCACCAGTTCCACGCAGCCCATAAGGCCCTGCTGACCACCCTGGCGGCGGCGGGCATTGGCGGGGACCGCCGGGGTGGGGTGGTCTGGCATACCCAGGGGTCCGGCAAGAGCCTCACCATGCTGTTCTTCGCGGGCATGCTCATCCAGCATCCGGCGCTGGAAAACCCCACCATCGTCATGCTCACCGACCGCAACAACCTGGACACCCAGTTGTTCGACACCTTTGCGGCGGGCAGCCAGCTTTTGCGGCAAGACCCGCAACAGGCCGACAGCGTGACCGATCTGCGGGAACTGCTGCAAAGGGCGTCCGGCGGGGTCATTTTCAGCACCATCCAGAAGTTCCAGAAAGACCGTCATGAGCCCCATGGCAAGCACCCGGTCCTGTCCGACCGGAAAAACATCATCGTCATGGTGGACGAGGCCCAGCGCAGCCAATACGAGATTCTGGACGGCTATGCCGCCAACCTGAGATCGGCCTTGCCCAATGCCAACTTCGTCGCCTTCACCGGAACGCCCCTGGAACTGAACGACAAGGACACCCGCGTCGTCTTTGGCGATTACATCGACATCTACGACATCCAGCGGGCCGTCGAGGATGGGGCCACCGTCCCGATCTATTACGAAAGCCGTCTGGTGCGCCTCAACCTGCCGGAAGACCAGCGGCCCATCGTCGACAGCACCTTTGAGGAAATCACCGAAGACGACGAGCAGGAAAACAAGGAACGCCTCAAAACCCGCTGGGCGCAACTGGAAGCCCTGGTGGGCGCCCCCAAGCGGGTGGATCAGGTGGCCGCCGATATGCTGGACCACTGGGAAAAGCGCAAGAACATCCTGTCCGGCAAGGCCATGATTGTCGCCATGAGCCGCCGCATCGCCGTGGAACTCTATGACGCCATCATCAAGCTGCGCCCAGAATGGCACGGCGAGGATGACACGCAAGGCGTCATCAAGGTGGTCATGACCGGCAACGCCAGCGATCCCCTGGAATGGAAACAGCACATCCGCGGCAAGGCGGGCAACGAGGCCATCGCCGACCGCCTGAAAGATCCCGACGACCCGCTAGAGATGGTCATCGTGCGGGACATGTGGCTGACCGGCTTCGACGCCCCGGCGCTGAACACCCTCTATGTGGACAAGCCCATGCGGGGGCACACCCTGATGCAGGCCATCGCCCGCGTCAACCGGGTCTTCGCCAACAAATCGGGCGGACTGGTGGTGGACTACATTGGCATCGCCCAGGACCTCAAAAACGCCATCGCCACCTACACCCGATCCGGCGGCAAGGGAAACCCCGCCGAAACCGTCGAGGCCGCCATCAAGGTCCTGCTGGAAAAGCTGGACATCTGCCGCAGCATCTTCCATGGCTTCGACTATCAGGATTACCTGACCGGCGACGGGTCGGAAAAGGTGGCCACCCTGCTCAAGGCCACTGAATTCATTCTGTCCCAGGAACTCACGGAAGGCGGTCTCAAACGCCGTTTCCGCAATGCCACATCGGGGCTCAGAAAGGCCGCCACGCTGGCAGCGGGCGACGACGTGGTGGAACGCTGTCGGTCCGAAATCGTGTTTTTCCTGAGTGTCCGCGCTACCCTGGACAAGACCAGTGATGCCGAAACGCTGGTGGAAGAGCAGGAATACGCCATCCGCCAGTTGATCGACCAGTCCATCGCACCGGAAGGCGTGGTGGACCTGTATGCGGTGGCGGGGCTGCCCAAAAGCGAAATATCCCTGCTTTCCGATGAATTCATCCACCAGATCGAGGCCATGCCTGAAAAGAATCTGGCCCTGGAAATGTTGCGCCGATTACTGCAAGACAAGGTCCGCAAAGAGGGAAAAGGCAATCTGATCCAGAGCAAAGCCTTCTCGGAACGGCTGGATGAAGCCCTGCGCAAATATCACAACCGGTCGGTGGATACCGTCGAGGTGATGCAGGAACTCATCGAGCTGGCGAAGGCGTTACAAAAACTGGATCAGCGTCATGCCGAACTGGGCTTGAGCAAGGACGAAGCGGCCTTTTACGACGCCCTGGCGACCAACGATTCCGCCGTGCAGGCCATGGGCGACGATGCCCTGAAAATGATCGCCAAGGAAGTGGCCGATACCGTGCGCCAGAACACCCGCATCGACTGGTCCATCCGGGAACAGGCGCGGGCGCATTTGCGAAGGATGGTGAAGCGGGTCTTGCGGAAACATGGCTATCCGCCCGACATGCAGGAAGGGGCGGTGAATGTGGTTATTGAGCAGGCTGAGGGGTTGGTAGAATAACCTAGCGATTCATGTAAAAATTTTAGGGTTATTTACACAGCTTAAGCCATCGAGCGGTACAGAGCCACCCTCTCGCAGCGTTATATCAAATTGACCGGTATCTTTACGCATTTTTTGCTCGGTAATATAAAAATTACCAAATATATCTGTATATCTAATGAAAATAATAAGATCGCGATTTTCAAATTCTTCAAGAACCTTCCTCGCACATTCTTCAGTACACCACCACAACGGAATAATAAAATATTCAGTTTTTGCGCTATTATGTAAATAATCATAATGAGTCATTTTATACCATAACTCATTATTGCCGACCGCCTGAAACCTGATAACCAAATATGATTGTGACGTTGACAAAACAAGATATATCTCGCCTTCGACGGCAACGCCACGCCCTTTATTAACAATATAGCCTTTGATACGACTAACACTTTGCTGCAATATAGTCACTATGCTACCGATGGAATCAGGATCGAACTCAAAAATGCAAATCGGCCTAAGATTCTCTTGATGACGCCTCTCTTCCGATTCAATTATTTTATTATTGCTCTCAACCAAATTATGAGTTTCGTCAACAAGGCGCCTATTTTCTTCAAGCGTCTTAACGGCCGCTCGCGAAACTCGCCATGTAAAAAATGCCAGTAAGAATGTTCCAATAGCCAACGCCAAGGTTCCAACCCTGCCCCAGTGAATTGCCGCGAACCAATGACAGATCTCGCTCATAATCCTTCCACCACCGCCGCCGTCCCGTAGGCCGTCACTTCATTCATCGCCTGCCCCTGCCCGGCATCAAACTCACCAGAATCAAAGCGCATGGCCAGAACGGCATTGGCCCCCAGGGATTGGGCATGGTCGGCCAGTTGCGCCAGGGCTTCATCCCGCGTCTGGGCGATCATCTTCAGGTACCCTGACTGCTTCCCGCCAAATACCGCCCGAATGCCACCCAGAAAATTACCGACAATGTTCCGGGATCGCACCGAAGTCCCATAAACTGGACCCAATACACGCACTATGCGCAGCCCCGGATAATCATTGGTGGTGAGGACGGGGATAGAATTCTGGCTGTTGGACATGTGTAGACCTTATTTATTGGTTGGGTAACCTATAGAATGAATGCAACGTGAGCAAACCATAACAGGATGCCCTACCAGTGACCACTTTACAGCATCTCATCACCCGCGCGCACCAATCTGTCACGGGCATCCTGCCGGGTGACTTATACGATCTCGCCGCTACGAGAAAGGTGCTGATCATCGATGTCCGGGAAGCCGAGGAACTGACTGCGGGCAGCATACCAGGCGCCATCGGTATTCCACGGGGTCTCATCGAAATGGCTGCAGACACCGCTTTTCGTGGGCGTCATCGGGTACTATCTGCAGCACAATCCAAAACGGTCTGCTGTGTCTGCGATTGTCCTTCTGCCGGCCGGTCTTCTCTGGCCGCGTGGACCTTACAGAATATGCAGTTTCAGGATATCTGCTTTCTCAAAGGCGGCATCCCCCTCTGGCTGGCAGACGGTTATTCCCTGCAACCGCTGCTGAATCCTGCATACAGCGTCATGCGCAAAAGCTAGACCTGCAATATTTTACTGATATACTACACCAACCGTTTGTATTCATAAGGAAAGGTTCAAGTTCGCATGGTCAATAAATCTACACTGGTCGATGCGCTCAGCGTCACTTTGAAACAGAATGAATTTCATGACCTGTCCAGGTCGGACATACGAGCTGCAGTGGACTTGATCTTATCCCGTATTGGGGAAGCGGTTGCTGAGGGTGACCGGGTGGAAATCCGTGGATTCGGTGTATTTAGCCACCACGGCCTTCCGGGAAGGCGTGGACGGAATCCGAAGACCGGTGAGCCCGTCATCGTGCCGCCTAAAAGGGCCATCCACTTCAAGCCTGGCCTGGATTTACGGAACGAGGTAGATCGTCTCGCAAAAATGGCAAAATGAGGGATACGGGTATCCGTAAGTTCATTGATCTGGTTGAGGGTTTGACGGAACCAACAGTAACCGCTTACATTCAGCGACCAGGTCAGCCGCGTTAGAGATATCGACTGTCCGTGCCAGGTTTAGTCCTATCACATCATAAGGGTATTTCGTACCCTTTTCATCCATTACATATTTACTGGCGCCTGCTTCCAGTAGTAATGCTATACATTTCGGGGAACAGCTCATCGCGGCATGATGCATTGCGGTATATCCCAGATCATCCCGTGAATTCATGAATTCTTGATTATCTTCATCGTCTCTACACCGGCCCGCAAACGTTGTTAGAATCAGGGCCACACATGACACCTCACCACGTTTGCAATGCTCATACAGCATAAATCGCAACTCATATATTTTTCTATCAATCATACCAGGAACAAGAAGCGCAATCTTGCGCCTACACTCTTGCAACTCATCGCAATAAAATGGACTCATCATTTTTCTATCCCCTATCTGTAAGGCTGATAAACCCATATTAGCATGACCCACAAGTGTTAAAGGGATACCTCAAAATGTCCCTGCAGTCATCATCCCTAGAAAGACAACGTTAGGTTGTCTGTAATTCCGTCACCCCACTCTACCCACGTACCGCATCCACCAGCACCTTACCAGAGATATGCGTGTACCGCTTCAACATCTGGGTCGATTTGTGCCCGGTGATGGCCTGCACGGTCATCATGGGCAACCCTTTCTCGCAAAGACGGCTCGTAGCCTCGTGCCGCAGGTCATGGAAGGTCAGGCCTTCAATGCCTGCTTTTTTCAAGGCTCTCGTATAGCTGGCCCGCATGCCGTCATTGGTGTACTTCCACACCTTTCCGTCTTTTCCCGTGGCTCTCGCCTGCTGTCTCTGTAAAGCCGCTTCCGCCCGTTCCGACAACGGCACCAGTCTGGGTGTGCCATTCTTGGTATCAGGCAGGTAGCAGGTGTGGTCCAGCCAGTTTACATGCCGCCATTCCATCTTGATGATTTCCCCCTGGCGCATGGCGGTCTCAATGGCGAGGATGACAAGGTCTGCGAGTTCCTGGTTCGTATTGGAACACGCCGCCAGTAATCGGGATTCCTCATCCCCGACGAGCCGCCGGTCGCGTCCTGGGGGTAGTTTGGGTCGGCGTATCAGGTCCACAGGGTTTTGCAATTCCACCATGCCCCATTCCTTGCGGGCGATGGTGTATAAGTGGCTTAACAGATTCAGACGAATACGGATCGTGTTGGCACTGAGACCTTCCTGCCATTGCCGGATCATGCCCGCCAGTAGTGGTGATTTCAGATTAGCCAGTGTCATCTCACCGGCTGTTAGACAGATACGGCGGATATGCCCTTTATCGCGCACTTGCGTAGTCGAGCGTTTACCCGGCAGGACCTCTTCCGTATACCTGTCAAATGCCTGCTGTATCGTAAAAGTACCGTCTTTCATGCGCTGCACGACTTGTGCGGGGGACTGTTCGGACAGTTGCTTTTCCTGTTGGATAGCCCATAGCTGCGCCTCTGCTTTGGTGTCGAACGTGGATGACAGGGCTGGATACCCCTGTTTGCGGATTTGTACCCGCCAATACTTGCCTCGCTTTTGGATGCTCGCCATGAATCGGTGTCCTCAATGGTGTAAACCATTGCACCATAGCCGCTGAGTTGTGCCATTTTCAAGGGATACGCAGGACGTTACAAGCCGCTGTTATACGTTCAAGGCAGTATTACTGCACCAATGATTGCACCAATTAGGATTTGCTGATTAACTAACCTCTTGTTTTATTTGGTGGGGACGGCGGGATTCGAACCCGCGACCCACGGCTTAAAAGGC
>JAEHJW020005486.1_pt1 | contig 58049 bp, 75 predicted proteins | sample 9271431 | NCBI WGS metagenome assembly JAEHJW02 | reverse complement strand
CGGCCACCGACTCGGCCACCCGCTCGGCCACCTACGCGGCCACCTACGCGGCCACCGACTCGGCCACCGACTCGGACACCGACTCGGACACCGACTCGGACACCGACTCGGCCACCAGCTCGGCCACCAGCTCGGCCACCTACGCGGCCACCTACGCGGCCACCTACGCGGCCACCGACTCGGCCACCGACTCGGCCACCTACGCGGCCACCGACTCGGCCACCGACTCGGACACCGACTCGGCCACCGACTCGGACACCGACTCGGACACCGACTCGGCCACCAGCTCGGCCACCTACGCGGCCACCTACGCGGCCATCCGCTCGGGCACCGCCTTACCTGATGGCTGGGCTGTCGATCTGGCTACAGAAATCATGCCAGATCATGTGAAGTTTTTAATTTCCTGCGCCAGGAATTACAGAAACATGCTCCAAGGTGGGAACATGTGGGGTCAATATGATTGTTATCTTACTGCGATGCGGGATATTCTGGGGCTGAGGCTCCCACAATATGAAGCATATGATGCGTGGGAACGCGCAGCCATTCACGGCGGATATCGCATCATGCACGATGAGTTTTGCATTGTCAGCGATTTCCCGGAATTTATCAGGATTGACGATCAAAATCGGGCGCATTGCGAAACCGGCCCTTCCCATCGCTGGCGGGATGGGTGGGAAGTCTATAGTTGGCATGGCGTTCAGATTCCGCCAGATTGGATCAACCGGAAAAATGATCTCGACCAAAAAACTGCGTTGACATGGGGAAACGTCGAACAGCGACGAGCGGCGTGCGAGATCATCGGGTGGGAAAAAATACTATCGGCATGCAATGCGCGGGTGATTGATACTGATCCCAATGTGCAGATCGGCACATTACTGGAAGTGGATTTGCCGGATGCTCCCGGCGAGAAATTCTTGCGGTACCAATGCGGCACTGGTCGCATGTTTGCCCATAATGTAGGCCCGTCATGCAGGACAGCCAGAGAAGCACAGGCATGGATTTGGCAGGATGACGACTATAATCCAGCGGTAAGAACCTGAGGAATCAGACAATGGAAACAGTGAAAGCGAGTGAATGGCAGGAAATCGGCAAATGTGCGCAGGGCGATCTTTACATCAAGGTTGTCGATGCGCTTCCGGCGGACGCAAGACCCGTGAGGCCTGTCGATGGTCAATATATCGTCGCTCACAGCGAAACGGGGCACCATCACGTAATATCTGCGGAAGGATGCGAAGTCTACGAAACGGACGATCCGATGACCCTTTATGTGCGAGTCATTGATGCAACGGAAGTGACCTTGAAGCATCTGCGGTCATTCGATACGCATAAACCGATTGAGTTTTTCAAGGGAATTTTCCGTTTTCGTCGCGCACGCGAACGCACGCCGGAAGGCTGGCGTCAAATAGCGGACTGATATCGACCCCGGAAATGCCGCCAAGGATGGTGGCCGTTCCTGGCCGCTGTGAAATTACATTAACCGAATCATTTTAGGAGGTTATGGATAAATGCCCCGACGCTTCCTCCTAGGCCGGCAGCGCCGATTGCCAGACCAATCGCCATACCTTTCCCTTTAAGCATCGAGTCATGCAGTTCCTGATGGCTCTTTTCAAGCGTGTCCACCTTGGCTTCAATTGAGGCGAGCTTTTGCAAAATAACGCCCATCTGAATATCGTCCTGCCTGCGGTTTTCGGGGCTGCTCATTTTTTCCTCTTTTATATGGTTATGCCGCGCGCGCAACAATCAGTCCGCAGAACATCGCCGCCTCCGCTACGCGGCGCTTCATCAAACCTTCAAGCGGTTTACCTCCCGCATTGATCCATAGCAACAGCGCGGGCGGAACGGCGAGCACCAGATCATCTTGACTCATGACGCCCGCGCGCAGGTGCTTCTCGGCGAATTCAAAAAACCCTCCTACGCCCTCGTTGTACGCGAAGTCCACCAGCGCGCTGAACTGCGCATCCGTGAGCTGCTGCCCCGCATAGTGCTCAACCGCCTGTTGCGGCGCAACGTAGTCCTGCAGAAACTTCGCGTCGGCCCACTCCTGCGTTACGGCGTCGCCGACCCGCAGGTTGTCCTCCGGTAAAACGCGATGACCCCAGCCCGCCGTCGCGTAACCAGCCTCATCCAGGTAGACGACGAGGCGGCATTCCTCGAAGCTCTTGGTTAACCGGACGCCGGCGGGGGTGATCGTTCTCATTATTTGATCTCCCCTGAAACGACATGCCCGTGCCAATGACCCGACTGCGAAGCGTCGACGGATGGCGACAGCGTGACATGCTCGAACCCTCCATGAACCTCCCCGTCAAAAGACGGCGAATCCCCCGTGATCTGCCAGACCTGCGCGTTCGTTGGCGCGTGGGTGATATCGTTGTCAGGGGTAACTTGGATGATGTGCGGTGCGGAATGATCCACGCGTACACCTAACCTAGACACTCGGCAATGCGGACACAGGAACGAAATGCCAGCAATATTATTGCTCTTGCCATCGCTGAACCATCGCGGCTCAAGTTCGGTCAGTCTCATGCTTCCAGGCTCCGGATCACATTGTCGATGTAATGGTCCGCGATGAGCGGGATCGGTCCGCGCGGTGATCCGATCTGCGTGAGTTCGCCGGGCAGCGACAACTCAGGAGGCACGAGCGGAACCGGATCGGAGCCGTTCGAGGTGTAGAAACGCTGAATACCGTCATCATCGAGCGTCTGGCGCAAGACGCCGTTGCCGCATAGTCGCGGCGGCTCGAAGCCGTAGACCTGAACCGAGTGCCACCCCTGCATGCATAGCACGCCGGCATAGATCGTCGCCAAGGCCGCGCCTTCGCTGTGACCGACAATGACCTCTGGCGTAGGGAGTTTGCGCAGATCCGGCAGCACGCCGTACAGAGCGCGCCAGAACCCCTCGTGGACGACGCCTAATCCCGCAACAAACACCGTATCGATCTCCAGATCGGCCAGCCACGTCGCCACGTCATCCGTTCCGCGAAAGGCCAGCACGTTGCCGTACATCCGGGCGCGGGCCGCCCCATTGACTGCGCCGACCTGCGGCGGGTCGGTATAGACCTGCGCGGCAAGTTTGGCGTAGGCGATGGCTTGAGCGGAGGCGGTCACGATTACGCGGCAGCCGTTGTCGTCGGACCGGCACTCAGCGCAAGGAGCGCCTCATGGTTCGCAGCGATCAACTTGGCGTTGACGCTCCACAGCGCCGCGTTTTCAGCGGGCGTCATGGTCTGAATGGCGCTGATCTGCTGCACGGTCTGGGTGAGCTGCAGCGCAAGCTGTGCGGCCTGCATCGCGGCGGCCACGCGTGGATCGGTAACCGCCGCAACTCCAACTCCGACCGCAGCGGCTGCTTCGACACCCTGTACCGCGCCATCGAGCGCGGCCTGTTGAGTTGCATCCATGGTCATTTCCCCTTGTTGATGGCGATGATGATCGCCGTTTCGGTTGCCACTTTCGACGCGAGCGCGGTGGCTTCCGCCGAGGTCGCCGGCGGCGCTCCAGTGCAGGCTGGCGTTGCAATCGCGTCGGCCTGCTTGAATGCCTTGAGGTTCTCCGGGCTGAGCTTCCCGGCGGCCGCCAGCTTCAGGGTCGTCGTCTGCGCCGCACCCCACGCCGTGCACGCCTGATTCGCCTGCGCCAGCGGGTTCGTGGTCGCGCACGCCGAGAGCGCGAGCAGCAACGTCATTACGATCAGCAGTTTCATTTCGATCCCTCCGAGGGAGATTTAGCGACGTGAAAGACTCCGAGTCCGATCAGCGCGGCCTGAATGCCATTGATGAGCGGATCTACCGGAGCGCCCTTGAAGGCGACCAGCAGTCCCCACAGCCCAAAGAGCGCAACGGATCCGATGAAACGGTATTGAGCACTATTCATACGACCTCCACAAACTGGAAACGATAAACACCACAGCCAGAACGATCAGCATCACCGCCCAGATCACTGGCGCGAAGATGAGCCCGATGCACTTCACTGGCCGAAAATCCGCACGTTGTTGACCTCCATCACCGTCTCGGCTGTAAATCCGGAGTTTGAGGCACCGAGCAGGTAGAACGAACTCAGCAGATTGTCTCCCAGGGTCTGGTTGTCGCAGTCGCCCTTGTAGAGCAGGACCGATCCATTTTTGGCGAACCAGAACTGTCCGTTCGGTTGTCCCACATCGGGCATCACCATGCAGACATCGAGCGTCATGGTTTTCCCGAGGTCCGCAGACGTGATGAAGTCGGACGCGAAGTAGATGACCGGCTGCTCAACGCCCTCCTTGCTCAGGCTCAATCCGAGCGATGATCCGCCTATGGGGGTCGGCCAGGTGCACAGCGTCATGGACCACACCATGTTCCAGTCCGTGACCGGTTGTCCGGGCGTGTTGGGATTCCGGTAGAGCGCCAGCAACTTGTTATTGCTGCTTGGCGTGCCACTTGGATACTGCGAACCGCCTCCGCGATGGATGTAGTTCGCCGGCACCGCGAGGCTGAACTGCACGCGCACCGCCTTGCGCAATGCGCCGAGGTAGCCATCCTGCTCGGCGATGCACTGACCGCCCGGTGGTTGGGCCGGGAAGGTGAAGGCGAGCGCGTTATTAATCACCCCGACCTGCGCACCGTTGGCCGCATCCGAGCCGCCACCGGCCGCGAGATTGATGCCAGCCCAGCAGCAGCCGCTCGGATCGATGTGGCTCAGGTCACCGGTGGCAAAATCGTCCGCGAAAATCTGCGGAAAATCGGGCATCGCGGGAATGGTAGAGGGTGCGGGGGATGACACACTCGCCGCTGGTGCTACCGTAATCACGGTGCCATCGGTGAGGGTCAGCGTGACGCTGCCGTCTGGATTGGTGACGATGTTCATGAGATCTCCTGCATCGACATGTAGTTCACGGCGAAATCCATCCAAATTCATAGGTGGTCGATGCAGTCAGTGCCGCATCCGAAATATGGAGATCGTTACATCAATTCCTGCCCATACAAATATAATTGACCACGTCCGTGCCGCTCCCTGTCAGGGTCAACGTTGTCGTGGTGGTGGTTACCTGCACTGGATTAAGGCCCGTAACGTCGTTCGCCGTACAAATAGGCGCGCTGGTAAAGGTGCCCGTGAAGGTGCGGGTGGCTACCCCACTGGCTAGCGTGAGCTGTCCTGTCAGGTTCGTGTTTCCCGCACTCCCGCTGTTCACCTGGGGCGTAATCAGCGCACCACGGAAGGTAGTGGACTTCAACGAGGCGAAAAAGCTCGGGTTGTTGCCGCTGGTGTCAATGAGGGTATTGATGCCGTTGGTCGCATCCGTCACGTACAATTTTCCGGAACTTGCGCCGGGGATGACCGTGTTAAATTTGGACGTGGGCCCGAAATAAACGCACGAAGTGTAGGACGTACCCGGATCCCAACAGCCGTTTCCGGAGATGTAGTTGTCATAGCCGATATCGGTGAACTTAATACCGTAGCTGTCGTAGCCAGACTCCAACAGGTTCCCGGAGATGACATTTCCATTGACGGAACCGCCAAGACTTTGCGGATCAAATTCAATCGCCGCCCCTCCGGCTAGCGAGTTGCCGCTAAGATTGGAGTAGGTGTTGTCTGCGATCACATTTCCATTGGCGAACACGCGGCCATATACCATTCGCTCTATACCGGAAAAAAAGTTATCCCGGATAACGGTCCCATAGCCCTGAAACGCATCGGTGCTTGCACCGCCTACGGTGTTCGTCGTGCCACCAAGAATAATGGCATCGTTGCAGGAGTTGGATGTGGTCTTGGTTCCGACGAACGCGACATTATTGATATGCAGAGTCGTGTTGGTGGTCTGAACAAACGCGGCGCAGTCTGTCCCTTTGTCCTCTAACGTCAGGTGGTCGATCTCAAGCAGTCCCGCGCCACGGGTGTCAATTTTCGCCACCGCCGCATTATCGCGCAGATCCAACGCGCTCGGTGATGCCGCCAATACGTCCCAATAACCGTTGGCACTGCTGTTCAAACCAGTAATCCGGATTCCAGGTTGAGTCGGCTTCGCGGCTCCGTTGTTGGGCAGTAGTACCGCGCCGTCAATGAGACAGGTGCCGATAACCTTGATCTCGCCCCCTCCGGCGTTGTAGACGGTAGTGAGCAACGCATTAAAGGCGTTTGTATCATCCGTTACGTCATCACATGCTGCGCCATTCACGCCAGACTCAAAGTAGAAAGTTAATCCGGCGAATTCCCCACCGACGCCCGTATACGCGGGGTTGGTCGTCGTCGTCGCGCTCGCGCTCGCTACTGATAACAGGAATAGTGCCGCCGCAAATCTAAGGACGCGCTTCATTACTGTGCTCCCATCGTTACTGTTACCGCCGCCGACGTTCCGGAGATGGCGGTGAGATCCGCTCGGGTATAGATCCATGCCGCAGCGCTCGCGAATCCGTCGGATTGCGGCGATGTGCCGGTTGTGCTGTGGCGTCAGGTTGCCGTCAATGATCTGCGTAATCGTAGACGCGCCACCCGTTTTGTTTCCGTTTACATTGACGCCCATGTTATTGCGCTCCCAATGTTACGGTGACCGTTGCGCCGGTGCCGGAAATGGCGCTCAAATAGACCTGCAACATGCTCCACGCGGCGTTGCTGTTGAAGCCGTCGGTGAGCGGTGGCGTGCTCGTGCCGTTGAGCGTGATCGTACCGATCTGGATCCAACCCACACCGTCGTTGCTGCCATAGACGTTGACCGTGGCGCTGCACATCCCGGTGCACAGCTCCGTCGCCTGAAACGTACGGTTGACGCTCGTCGCGTACTGGCTCATATACACGATGGGACTGTAGCCGAGCGCCGTCGCGCCGTTCAGCATCGTGGTGGTGCGCGCTGACGCAGCTGCCGCGAGCAGAAGCAGTGACAGCGCTAGAAGTAGTCTCTTCATGTCTTCAGGTCCTCGCTTCGTTAGGCCGCGGTCTGCGGCGTTTCTTCCTCAACCGTGATGCTTGGAATGACGATAACCAAGCCGCTGCGCACGATGACGTTCGCCTCACGCAGGTTGTACGTGTCAGGACTCATGCGCACCGGCGTGCGGTCGGGCAGTGACTGCAAGTAGCCGATGAGCTCCGCGACCGTCTTGATGATCATGCCGCCACCCGCGCGCGGCGTCGCGCTCTGCGCTTACCGCTGGGCGCACATTGCCCATAGAAAATCGCACCGTTCGCCGGGCCGACGACCGAGCCCATGCCCATCGACCAGCACCACGTTGCACACCGCGTCAATGACTTGGTTCCTGACCCGCTGCGTGCGCCAGTGTACGCATACCAAATGCTCACGCGCTCGTACTCACCATCATCGATCACGACCTTCGCGCAGTCAAAGCGCTTCGCAACCGCCGCCTCCCAAGCCGCGTAGTTGTCGAAGAACTCGATCTCGCTCTTCACGGTCTCACCCTCACCGCGTACACGCGCAGCTGCGGCGCGGCGGTCAGACCATTTACAGATTGAACTAGGTTCACGCGCAACCCCGCAACCTGCGTCAGGTGTCCGCGCATGTCACCCAGCAGGCGCTTGAGTCGCAGCTCGATGACAAGCCAATCGTGCCACTCAGGTGTGACGTCAACGTGCGTGGGCTTGAAGCCGTGCGCATCGGTGAACGCATCAATCATCTTCTCGAGCGCTGCGATCGCGTTGATAGCGGGTGTGTGCTCGTAGTTCATCAGTGCCAGCCATCCCACTTTTTCTTCGCCGCGCGTGGCTCATTGGTCGGAACAACGTCTGCGTCTTCGCGCGGCGCTTGGTACTTGGCGCGGTCGTTGTCGATGAACTGCAAGAACGATGTCGTAGATTGCTCGGTCAAGCCGAACAGCTCGAACATCGCCCACACCAGTGCGTCCATTCTATTGGGCGACGCTTGTGCCTTAAGAATCGGGTTGAAGTCGCAGCACTCATCCTCGAGCTTTGCGAAGAAGCCAACGTGGTGCACGCGCCCTTGCTCATATAGCGCGCTCACTGGCTCAGCGCGGATCGCCTTGCCGCGCGTTGCGTGCACGGCCTTGTATGCGACGTTCTCATCAACGCCGCGTATAGTTGCTTCGACCATGTCGCCGCCGTTGTTCACCTCAGCGACGATGCGATCTGCGTGGCGCGTGTGATACAGGTTGACCGCGGTGCGCGACCAGCCCAACGGCGTGTAAATCTTCGTGAAGTCGTCGAACACGTATCCGTGTCCATCGACACCCAAGCCGGCGACGATGATGCCGGCCTCATCGCTCTTCTCGTTGCTTGACGCGCTCGGGTCTACGCCGATGACAACGCGCGCCATTTCCGGCACATCCTTCGGCGCAACGCGGTGCTGGTCGAACATCGCGCGCGACCACAGCGCGTTGGGGTTGTCCTCGAGGAGCTCGGCGTTGAGCTCTTGCCGACCCAGGCGTGTTCCCTCGTAGCGCTTGATGATCTCACTGAAGAATGCTTCAGCCAGGTTGGCGCGGTTGTCGTACGTCGAACCGCGCGTCAGCGCAACGGTGGGCGTCTCGCTCTGCGCATCTTTCACCAGCCGCGTCATCAGCAGCGTGGGGCGCGGCGTCGTCGTGACGCACGCTTGCGGATTCTTGCCGAGACGCAGACCGAACATCGCCTGATCCCACGCATCTGCGTAGCGCCACGCGCCCAGCTCGTCGGCCCACAGCTTCTCGTGCTGCTTGCCACGAAGACGCTCGGGCTCTTCGGCGGTGAAGATGAGGCTGATCGCTCCATTGGGCCACTTCAGCTTGCGACCGACGTGACGCGGACGCTCATCACGCGGACAGATGTTCATCAGTCCCGACTCACCCTCGACCATGACATCTTGCGCATCGTCGATGGTCGCACCGATGAGGTTCACGTATCTATTAGTCTTGACTTGCTGCTTCACCCACTCAGCGCCGGTGCGCGTCTTGCCGAAGCCGCGTCCCGCCATGATCAGCCAAATGCGCCACGCCCAAGCGGGCGGCAGCTGATTGGGACGCGCGATCTTCGTCCAATCGAGCGAGAACTTTTCGGCGTCGCGCTTGCGCAGCTCGGCGAGCGCGCGCATGCGGACCTCGTGCTGCAGCGCGCGGCGCGCCATCGCGGCCGGCATGTCGGTGCCGTAGATGTCGTTCATCATCTTGCGCTCACGACTGATCGCCATCGCCCGACTCCTCGACGTTGCGCGTTGCGATGATGTCGGGCTTGACGCCCTCGCCGAATGCGAGCGCCTTCAGCTCGTCGTCGGTCATATCCTCAACGGGGCGCACGACGTATATAGACGGCTTGCGGTGGTGCACGTATGGCGCGGCGTCGCGCGCGGCGGTGAGGCGTAGCGGCGTCTTCACGTGCTTGTCATTCACGACCTTGAGCATGTAGGCGAGTGGCGAGAGATCAGCGGTGCGGCCGCGCTTGCGAAGCAGCTCGCGCTTCGCCTCGTTGATCTTCGTGCGACGGAGCTTTGATCCCTTCTTGCTTCCGCTGCCCGGTGTCTTCGGGCGACCCTTCTGCGAGCGGCGAGTTGTCGGAACTTTGCTCATGGGGAGCGCTCTCAGTAGGCGTGCTGCGGGGACACGGTTCCCCGCTGATCAGGTGGTTGCAGCAACGCGCGTTGTGGGAGGGAGCGCACACACGCACGGGCTCTCGGGGTGCGGGGTGACGGTGTTTCGCGGCGCTCTCTCATGTGTACCAGTCTACTTCGAGAGTCCATCGAGATACACGCAAATGTGCGGGATTACAGCAATTACACAAAAAATTTTCTTGTGTTATTGAATAAGCCATATCACATATGGCTTGTAACACAACCAGTAGTTAAATACACTATTTCTTACTTTCTATTTAAGAAAAATAATAATATAATAGTATATCGACTATATGAAGTAGATGAATAGATAGAATAAGTATATTACTAAAGCTATAAATAGAATACACCGGGCTTTTTTCACGGTTTGCGTATTCGTGTATTTTGCCATTAATTTGATCAAAAAACAATTGAAATCTTCACCGTGACAAATCACGCGGCCGTGAATCAATCTCGTTGTACATCGCGGAGGCCCTGGGCTAGGATATTTTGCATCCCAGCGTGTACCGGCCGGTACACGCGCACGTACCTAAAGAGGAGCACCTGACCATGCCGCGTCGCCGCAGTGTTGTCGTCCCCATCACGTCCGCGTCCGCCGAGCCGACACCCGAGCGGGCGCTCGAAGTCTATAAAGAAGCGCGCGCTCGCGCCGACGCTGCCTGCTTTGACGCGTGCGCGCAGGCCCGCACGGTTTATGAGACCGCGCGCTACGCGTACATGCAGACGTGCACGCAAGCGCGCGAGGCGCGGCGAAAGGCGTACGCCGACGCGCGGATGGTGCACGACAAAATGTTAAGGCAGCTCGCCCACGCTCAAAAAGATGCGCTGCGCGCGCTGCGTGCGTCGCGTCCGTCGGGCAAAGACCTGCGCGCCGCGCGCCAGGTCACCGGCACGCTTCTTCCCGAAGCCGCGTACAACGCTTACACCACGCAGATCTATCTCAGCAGTATTGAGCGCGGCGTAAACGTGCCCAGCGATGAGCTCGTGCGTCGGCTCTGCCGGCTGTATGTTGAAAGCGCCACCGTCGCTCGCAACTCGGGTGACCCCAGTCAGCTCGCGCAGCTGCCGCCGTCGGTGATCGCCTTCGCCACGACGGAGCTGTCAGCATGACTCGCGCTCACGCAACCGGAAAGAGCCTGCCGCACCACCAAGATCTCGCGCGCTCCGGGTTGACGTCCGCCGACGCGAAGAAGCTGGGCGTCTCGCCGCTCGAACCCACGCAGGTGAAAGCCTTGACGGGGCACGCGGTGCCGGCGTACAAGATTCCCTACTTCTCGCCCGACGGACGCAAGCTCGATTTCTATAGATTGCGGTTCACCGCGCCGCCGACGAAGTTCGGCAGGCAGGACAAGCCGCAGCGCTACTGGCAGCCCGTCAACACGATGCCGCGCGCGTACTTCGCGCCGCTCGGCGTTCGATGGACCGACGTGCTCGCCGACACCGAGAAGGCGATCTACCTGACCGAGGGTGAAAAGAAGTCCGCGCGCACGTGCAAGGAGGGGTTGCCCTGTATCGGCTTGGGCGGCGTGTGGTCGTGGCGCGCGAAGAGGGCGGGCGTAGCGCTCATCAGTGATCTCGCCGACATCAACTGGACGGGCCGCACCGCGGTGATCGTGTTCGACAGCGACGTGTCGGAGAAGACCGAAGTGCAGGCGGCGATGTCCGAGCTTGCGCGGCAGCTGCTGCCGCTCGGCGCCGTCATCACCTGCGTCAAGCTGCCCGCGCCTCCCGGAACGAAGGTCGGGCTTGACGACTACTTCGAATCGGGCAAGACCGCTGAAGACCTGCGCGCGCTGCCGCAAGAGTCGCTGCTGGGCGGTCTCGCCGACGAGCTGCGCCGTCTCAACGGAGAGCTCGCGTACGTCAAGAGCCTCAACGCGGTGTGGATCGCCGAAACGCGGCAGCTGATCTCGAGCGAGCAGAAGCTCGTGAAGCTGGCGATGGCGAACCGCGAGATCGCCGTGCTGGTCGACGCGAAGCTGCGCAAGGTGAACACCGTTGCCGAGTGGTTGAAGTGGCCCTATCGGCGCGAGCACGCGGGAATCACCTACGCACCCGGCGCGGGTCCCGTCACCGACGACAATCAGATCAACATCTGGTCGGGTTGGGGCACCGCGCCCGTGCGCGGCGACGTGGCGCTCTGGCGGCGGCTGCTTGATCACCTCTTCGCGCGCGAGCCCGAGCATCGCGAGTGGTTTGAGCAGTGGTGCGCATATCCGATTCAGCACCCGGGAGCGAAGCTGACCACCGCCGTCGTGCTTCACTCGCGCGGTACGGGAATCGGCAAGTCGCTCGTCGGCTTGACGCTCGGACGCATCTATGGAAAGAACTTCTCCGAGATCACGCAAGAGCACCTGCACACGGACTTCAACGATTGGGTGGCGGGAAAGCAGTTCGTGCTGGGCGACGACGTGACGGGATCCGACAAGCGGCGCGACGCCGACATGCTCAAGGTTCTCATCACGCGCTCAACCGTTCGCGTCAACGTCAAATATCAGCCCGCCTACGCCGTCGATGATCACGCAAACTACATGCTCACCACCAATCAGCCCGACGGCGCGTACCTCGAGGACGACGACCGCCGCTTCTTCATCCTCGAGGTTCCCGATGAGCCGCTCCCACCCGAGTTCTATAAGGCATACGACGCGTGGTTCAAGTCACCCGCGGTCGCGGCGCTGCACGATCACCTTCTCAATCACGTCAACTGCGCGAGCTTTGAGCCATACGGCCGAGCGCCCGTGACGGCCGCGAAGAGCGCGATGATCGACGTGGGTCGCAGCGATGTCGATGCGTGGGCACACCTGCTGCGACGGCACCCAGACGCGGTGCTGCGCCTCGACGATAAGATCATCAAGCGCGAGCTGCTCACCGTCGATGAGCTGCGCAAGTTTTATGATCCCGATGGCGCCAAGCGCGCGTACGTTGCCACCATCGCCAAAGCGCTTCGCCGCGCGGGCTTCAGGCCCCCAAAGCTGATCACCATCTCATCGCACGAGACAACGATGCGAGTGGTGGCGGTGCGCAACGTCGAGCGATGGGCGAACGCGACGCATCACGAGTACCTCACGCAGCTCGTCAAGGAGCGCTTCGGCGGCGATTCCAAAGGCGCGGTGGTTCCGCTGCGCCCGGCTCGGGCGAAGAAATTCTAGCGTGTACAGCGGAGATTTTGCGAGGTAAAACTCTTTTTTACTTTTGGGAAGTTTCGAAGTATGATATATCTAGTCGGTCGTAGGACTGACTAGCCCAACAACACCAGGAGGATACCCATATGTAATCGTGCAACTGTCGTGCACACTCTCATTGATGACCAGGGCGGTCCACACCGGACCGCCCACTTTTTTACAACGCGCACACACACATGGGGAGAAGTTCAGATGGCGAAGAAGCAGGCACCCGGCAAGAAGTCACCCGCGCCCAAGCAAGCTAAGCAGACCAAGCAGACCAAGCAGCCCAAGGCCGCATCCGTCTCAACGCTGCGCGGACTGCGTCGCGCCGAAGCGGTGCAGAAGCAGGTCGCGCGGTGGATCGAGCGCAAGTGGCCGATGATCACCAACGCGAGCGAGTGGCTCCAGTTTGCGCACGCGCTCGAAGGGTACGCGCACGTTCTTAAAGCCGACGCGCTGTCGCATGTGAATCCGTCGCTGCTGGTGAAGTCGAAGGCCGAGCTGGCGCGCGAGCGTGCCGACCGCATCATTGAAGCGCGTCGTGCGCAGGCCGCCGGTGAGAAAGATGTCGGCGACGATGAACCCGCTGCCGAAGACGCCGAGTGATGAATGCGCTGCTCGCGGCGGTGATCGGGACGTGCTGCGTCATCGCGGGTTGTCTGGGCGCGGTCGCGTGTTTTGCGCGGCGTGACGAGCGCGGCTTTGACGATCGTATGATTATACGCGATGAGCGTGAGGACTATCACGAAGATGACTGCGACCAATAAGATCAAGCACGTGTTTACGGTGGAGGTTGAGCTGTATCACCGTGTACCACTGGAAGCGCTCCGCGACTACATCAAAGATGCAGTCGAGCGCTGGCACGGTCAGTATAACCCGACGGAAGATGTCCGCTTTGGCTCTGTGAAGCGTGCAACGGTTCAGCATGTTTGCACTGAGTGTGATAATTTAAGGAGGCGTGAGATGATTGATAAGATAGATGTGCTGGATCACGGTTACGTGCGCTTGGTGGACCACATGGGTGATGACCTGTCCATCGTGCGCGCGGCGCGGGTGTCACACAACGCGGCGTGGCGCACGGGTGAGGACGCGGACAAAGACGTGAAGCTGCTGACGTATCTGATGAAGAATAATCACTCAACGCCGTTCGAGCACGTGACGCTCACGTTCGAAGTCAAGGCTCCGATCTTCGTGTTCCGTCAGTGGCACCGCCATCGCACGTGGAGCTTCAACGAGATGAGCGCGCGGTACTCGGAGTTGTCGGAGGAGTTCTATCTGCCGGACCGCGACAAGCTGACTACGCAGTCTAAAGACAACAAGCAAGGGCGCACGAACACCGCGTTGCCTGACGTGGAGGTTCTTACCGCGATCATGCGCCAAAGTAATGAAGATGCGTTTGCTGTGTACCGGATGCTGCTGAAGCACGGCGTAGCCCGCGAACTGGCACGAACCGTGTTGCCGGTCGCCACCTACAGTTCAATGTTCGCCACCGTGAACCTGTGGAACCTGCTGCGGTTCCTCAAGCTGCGGATGCACGAACACGCGCAGTACGAGATCCGGGTGTACGCGGACGCGATGTTCGAGTTGGTGCGGCAGCGCGTGCCGCACGCGTGCGCCATCTGGTTCGAGCAGACCTATGGCGTTGAAGACTGCAACGGAGACTGAGACCCGTGACGACCAAAGCTGAGCACGAGGCGATGCGCGCCGAGACCATCGCCAAGAATCGTGGCACGTCTCGGAACTGTCTGCTCTGCCGCAAGCCGTTTAAGTCGCAGCACGCGGGAATACAGTTCTGCACACCCTGCAAGCGCAGGCACTGGTCGATCAATGACGGGCTGCCGGGTGCGGATCGCTACATCAACTGTGATTGAGGAGATTACCGTGAAGATACTCGTGACAATTCTAGTGTGGGCCGCGCTCGTGCTGCTCGCGCTGCTGGCGGGTGGTTGCGCTCACGCCGTGACGCTGAACCTGGCGCTCGGACAAGACGTGTCAAACTCGCTCAATGACGGGCAATCGCCGGCGTGGGCGATCAGCGCCACGTTACCGGTGCGAAAGGTCTCGTGGTTGAAAATGGAGGTGGGTTACCTCAACGAGGGTCACCAGCGCGGAAGCAAGCGTGACGGCATCACCGTGCTCGTGGCTGCTGACTGCTTCTTCACGCCATCATTCTCGGGTACGGCATACCTGGGACCGTACATCGCGAGCACGACAGAGAGCGTGGACGCTACGCACTACAAGGACGTGTACAACGCGATGCTCATCGCAGGTTACGGCTTGCGTGAGCGCGTGACGCGGCGCACGAGCGCGTTGTTCCGTTGGCTGCACGTGATGTCGTTCAGGAGCAAAGACGCGGATGTCTTTTTTGCGCAGGTTGACGAGGACTTTGGACGATGAATGACAAGATTCCGAGATACCCGGTGAAGACGGTCATGCGCTATGAAGACGTCAACGGCGTGCTGCACGCTGCGCACGGAGAGGCCGAGCGCGCCAACATGCGTATTGAGGTGATCCGGAGTCTTTGCGGACCGTGCGGAGCACTTGGAGGTGACGAGGAGACTGACGCTGAGGATATCGTCAAGTGGATGGAAGAGAACCGCGCGCTCATCGCGGCGTGGTTGGATATCTAGGAGGCACGATGAAAGACGCGCCGGGCGTCGCGCAGTTTCGGTGTCATCCGAAGTTTCTGCGCGACATGCAAGCATACGGGTGGACGCCGCTCGTGGAGCGGGTTAGCCGCAGGAAGGTGAGCGGCACGGCATTCAGGAAGAAGCGCATCGTGATTGCGCTGCATTATCTTCGCGCAGGCATTCTGGTGACGGAACTGATAAAGTACAATGTACCTAATGAGGAGACTTGAAGATGGACGTAATGATTGATCTTGAGACGCTTGGCACGTCGCACAACGCACTCATTCTGAGTGCGGGGTTTTTGAGGTTTGATCCGCAGAATTGCCAGCAAACATTTGAGGACTTGTTGCGGGAGACGTCACACATCGTTGTGAATCTGGCCGCTTCATATGAAGATGTGTGCGCACCAGGAATCCGCGAATACGGTAACGGCGGTCAAATCAATATGCAGACGCTCACGTGGCACTTATCGCAACTGCCGGCGTTCAGCAGCGACCAGTTGACGAAAATCGCCGATCTTCGCACGATGCTTCAATACATCGGCTGCTTGTTTCCGAGCGGGAATGATTTTCCCGAGCGTGTGTGGGCCAATGCACCGAGCTTTGATCTAGCAATTCTTAAGAATGCCTACTCACGCGATGCAGTGCCGTGGAAGTTTTTTCAAGAGCGCGATGTGCGCACGCTGCTTGATGCCGCAAACATCGATAAGCGGCAGAAGGAGTGGCTGCCAAACGGCTTGATCAAGCACCGCGCTGATCACGACGCCGCGTGGCAGGCGTGGCTCGTGCAGCAGGCATGGGCACGGTTGTGGCCACTATGACCTTGTTCGACTTTTACCGTGTAAGGTTGAGCTGTTAGTTTACGGAGACCAAAGCTCATGAGCGTAAAATGGTTGAAGCGGCCGCTACATGCGGGAGAGATTGTCGAGTGTGTCGCATACATAGAGTATGTGGGCATGATTGACACGGTTGCGGAGCTGACGGGTAACGGAGAGCCTGATGAAGCATCTGAGTCACTCATCAGCTGCCGCACGCTCGCGGCAAATGGCAGTCTTACGCAAGCGGCATACACATACGTTGAAGACGTCGTGCCACTGCACGACGAATCTGATGAGGAGGTGGCGTCATGGGGTGTGTGAAAATACGCGGGCGAAACCCGGCGCGGACGCCGAGCAAGTCGAAGCTCACGCGCATCACCGTGAAGCGTGTGAGGCATGATCCGGCGGAAGAGCTGCTGCGGCCCGCATACATCGCCGCGTCAACGATCACGTTCTTGCTGACCACCTTCACACGCACGCGCAAGAAGTCTACGCACCACGAACTTGTTGTCGCGGCTGATGCGCTTGCCGCGCGCATCGCAGACTTGAAGAAGCTGATTGTTAAATAACGCCTAAGGAGATTGAAATGAACGGTGAAGTTGAGCACGATGAATCGGGCGGTGATGAGAGCATCTTCGATACGGCGGTTGCGGCCGTCATATCGCGCGATGAACTCGAGCGCCGGCACGCCGAGCTGCGAAGGGTGGCGCAGAAGGTTGTCGAAGACCTGACCGGACACGCGTGGGCTGCGTGTCGTCCAGGCGGATCGCCCGATGCGCAGCTGCTGCAGTGCGCCGACAAGCTGCGCGCGGCGTTGAAGACAACGGCGGTGTTTACCTCCGGAACTGAGAAAAAGACCTCGCCGAGAATAAGTGGGCGGTTCACCGAACCATTTCCAGGCAACAAGGCGCAGCAGCGCAAGAGCGGTCGGCGCACGGCGCGCTGATTCACACACACACATACGCATACAGGAGATCTATCATGGGTGCAAAGAAAACATCGGTCGCGCTAAGCGCACGCTCGCTCGGCGCCGCGATTGATGCCATTGAAAAGCTGCAAGAAAAGGAAGACGCGCTCGAAGCGCAATTGAGCGCACTGCGCAAGAAGATCTTGGGCGAGAAAAACAAGGTGCTCAAGCGATTCAAGAAGTCAACGCTGCACGGGGCGCGCGGGCGCTTCGGCGTTGCGTCGGTCATCGAGCGCGACATTCCGCAGGTGAAAGACTTCGACAAGGTGATGAAATACGTCATCAAGCGCAAAGCGTTCGAGCTGCTGCAGAAGCGCGTATCAGCTGAAGCGTGGCGCGAGCGCGTCGAAGCCAATGACATCGTTCCTGGAATCGAAGCGTATAAAGACGTCAAGTTGCGCGTTGTGAAGTCGAAGAAGCGCGCGTGAGTCGAGGAAAGCGCAACCAACCAGAACGCCGGCTGCTCACCACGCAAGAAGTGTCTGCGTTGAGGCTAACGCTACACCTTCGTGTGACCGAGACACGAGAGCTGGTGATCGAGCTGCGCGATGGCAGTGTGTACGTGTACGAAGTAGCAATACCTAAAGACGGGTGGTCACCCGTCACCAAGTAGCGTCATTCAAACAACCTGAGGAGGTTGAGTACCATGGCAAAGAAGGAGATGGCTGTACCAGGTAAGAAGTCTGTGGGTAAGGTGGTTGATTACCGGACGCGCATGGCAAAGTATGTCGAGGACGACAAAGCGCGCGTTCCCAGCGGCGGCGGCGGCGCGAGCATCAGCATCAAGGGCAAGGTGTTCACGTTCAAGGGTGAGGCGTTGGCCGATCCGTTGAAGGTGATCGTTCTCGACTACTGCCTCGAGAACGCATACTACGATGCCGAGTATGACCCGGAGGATCCAGTGCCGCCCGCATGCTTCGCCATCGGCAAGGAAAAGAAGCACGAGCATCTCACGCCAGATGAGACGTCTCCGCGGCAGCAGCACGAGTCTTGCGACAGCTGTGAGTATCAGCAATGGGGCTCTGCCGAGAAGGGTCGCGGCAAGGCGTGCAAGAACAACGTGCGGCTTGCGGTTATCAGCGCCGACGTCAAAAAGCTCGATGCCGCGTACATCGAAGGTGCTGAGGTGGCGTTCATGCGTCTGCCGCCCACGAGCGTCAAGCACATTTCTGGGCACATCACGCGATTGACTGAGCGCATGGGCATTCCGATCTTTGGCGCGGTCACAACGCTGACGTTCGAAGAGTCTGCCGCAACTCCCGTTGTGATTCCGTCATTCGAGACCGAGTTGGCAAACGATGACAAGCTGATGAATGCCATCATGGACAAGCGTGAGACGATCCAAGACGAGCTGCAACGCGTGTTTGACGTTTCAGGCTACGTTCCACCCGAAGAGCGTCAGCCCAAGCGCAAGGTGGTGAAGCCGGTCGTCAAGCCCGGTGCAAAGAGAAAGTTCTGATGAAGAAGCCCGCTCGCAAACGGGCGGTGCGTGCAGCGGGGAGCGGCGGCGCTCCCCGCAGCCGTGTCGCAGATGCGCTTCGCAGCTGGAAGCGTTTGAACGCCGTGATCATGACGTTGACAGAAGCTGAGCTGACGCAAGCACTGACAATCGAGCGTGCGAACAAACGGCGGCACAACATCATGACGCGCTTGAATCAACGGTTGTTTCGTGTCCGTGCCAACAAGGGTGCGGCATCGCTAAGGAGAAATCCATGAACGAAGAAGCTGCGGTAATTCGCGCTGAGCGGCTGATCGTACGGTGGTGGCTGCTGCCCAACGCCGGGTGGTCGTGGCTCTGCGTGCGTGACATGTGCTTCGGCGCGGCCGAACTTGCGATGGATGAGCGCATGTATCGCGTGCGTGAGCTGCTGTCGGACGCTAGTACCATCGCCACGATGCTCCACCTGGAGACCGTTGCGTGAAACCCATCGCCATTGTCGACTTCGAGACGCATAAGATTTTGCCGCGGTACACCGGCGCGTATCCGCCAAAGCCGGTGGGCGTGGCGGTGATGACGGAGGACCGCTTGCTGCAACCGCAGTACATTTCGTGGGGACACCCGTCGGCAAACAACTCGACAAAGTCAAACGCGGAGCGCGTCTTGAAGAAGCTGTGGCGTGATTATCGCGTGGTGTTTCATCACGCGATGTTTGATTGCGAGGTGGCGTATAAGCACTTTGGCCTGTCACCCGTTCCGAGTGAGTACGAGGACACGCTGTTTCTCGCGTACATCCACGATCCGCGCGCACGCGAGCTGGCCCTGAAGCCGCTGGCTGAAGCCGTCTTGGGCATCAAGCCGCGTGAGCGTGATCAGCTCGCCGATTGGATCGTCAACAATGTTCCGAATGCAACGACATCAACGTGGGGCGAGTTCATTGCGTGGGCGCCAGGTGAGCTCGTAAGTAAGTACGCCGTCGGCGACATCACGCGCACGTACAAGCTTTGGAAGAAGCTGCACGCCGAGCTGCGCGACCGCGACAAGAAGTACGGCGTGGAAGAGGGGCAGCAGTCATACATCGACGCATACAATCGCGAGCTTGCGCTGATGCCCGTGCTCATGGAGATGGAGTCGCGCGGCATTCACGTCGACATTCATCGGTTGAGTCGCGATGTTGGTGAGTGGCACGCGCGCATTGCTGAGTATGACAAGCAGATTATTCGTAGATTAGGGGGCGCGAAAGCCGTTGCGCAGTTTGCCAAGGGCGATGACGGCTTCAACATCGGATCGGGTTCGCAGCTCGCCAACGCGCTCGACGCCGCCGGCAAAGTTACGCACTGGGTGAAGACTGCAAAGGGTAACAGGAGCGTTGCACGAAAAGCGCTGGAGGAGGTGTGCAATGACAAGAAACTTGTCGAGCTGTTGCAGCGGCGCGAGCTGCTGACTAAGTATTGCGACACGTATGGCGACAAGTGGCTGACTGAAAACCGCAACAGCTTTGTGTATCCTCGCATTCACCAGACGCGCAACGATGAATCAGACAACGGGATCAAGGGCGCGCGCACTGGGCGGCTGTCGTACTCAGACAGTTGGCAGGCAATTCCGAAGCCCGACCGGGTTCCGTTCGACGACTTTCCGGTGCTGCGTGACTACGTGATTCCCGACGAGCGCGGTCACTACTACGGCATCCGCGACTACTCGCAACAAGAGTTCAGAATCCTCGCGCACTATGAGGCGGGTGGACTGCAAGAGCGTTACAAGCAAAATCCGTACATCGACATGCACCAGAGCGCGCTTGAGATGATCAACGAGCTCACCGGGCTAGGTCTTGACCCGGTGAGAGATCGTCGCCCGGTGAAAGATATCGGATTTGGTTTGATCTACGGAATGGGCATCGCCAAGACTGCGCTGAAGACGGGACAGGATGTCGAAACAACCAAGCAGCTGCGACGCGCATACCTCGAGGCGATTCCTGGGTTCAAGGAGCTCAATGACGAGATCAAGCGGCGCTGTCAGCGCGGCGAGCCCATCAGAACGTGGGGCGGTCGTCTGTACTGGGTCGAACCGCCCATGGTAATCAATGGGCAGCGCCGCACGTTCGAGTACAAGATGCTGAACGTGCTCATTCAAGGATCGGCGGCCGAGTGCACGAAGGAGGCGATGATCCGCGCGCGTGCCGCGATGCCGAGTGATACACGTCTCGTGCTGCAGGTTCACGATGAGCTCGTGATCAACGCTGTCAGCAAGCCCGCGCTCGATGCCGGCATGAAGATTTTACGCGAGGCGATGGAGTCGGTGGTGTTTGATGTGTTGATGCTATCGGATGGCAAGTGGTCGCGGCGGTCGTGGGGTGTCGCGCAAGATTACAACGACAGGAGGTGACAGGTGACGTTCAAGGGCAAGAAGATCAGTCGGCCATTTGCGTGGTCGTATAGCGCGCTGGGCGATTACGAAACGTGTCCGGCAAAGTACGGATTTAGGAAGGCGAAGGTTCCAACTCCTAAGAATCCATACATGGAGCGCGGAATTGAGATCCATGGAGAGGCTGAAGCGTATCTGAAGCGCGAGGTGCGGGCGCTGCCGAAATCGCTAAAGCTGCTCAAGGATGAGTTCAAAGAGCTGCTCGTGGTCGATGCCATCGCCGAGGGTCAAATGGCGTTCACGCGCAAGTGGGAGCCAACGGGCTGGTTTGCCGATGACGTGTGGTTGCGCGTGAAGGTCGATGCGCACTACAGATCGGACGACAAGACAGCGCGCGTCATCGACTTCAAGACGGGCCGCGTGCCGTTTGAAGACAAGTACTCCGAGCAGAAGCGCATCTACGCCGCCGCTGGCATGTGTCATTACCCGGCGGTGTCGCAAGTCAGCGTTGAGCTCTGGTACGTTGATCACGGCATCATCAGACCAGATCCGGCAAAGGGTAAGCGCGAGATCTACACGCGCAAGTCGCATTTGCGCGGCATTCAGCAAGAGTTCACGCTGCGCGCGAAGCGGATGGAGTCGGACAAGGTTCTCAAGCCGCGACCGAGCATCACCAACTGCAAGTGGTGCGACTACTCGTGCCACAAGGGAGGACCGTGTGCGGTTGCAAAGAAAGCTTGAGCATTCAATCGAGCGCACCGTCATCAAGCTGATTAAGCGGCGATGGCCGCGTGCGAAGATTCGCAAGATGAACGGTTTCGGCCACGCGTCGTGGCCCGATCGAATGGTGCTTCTCCCTGGCGGTGTGTCTGTGTTCATCGAGCTGAAGCGCCCAGGTAATGGCTTATCACCAGGACAACGATATGAAATTAAAGAGCTCAAAGCACTCGGGTTCACTGCGGGCAAAGCCGAAAGCGCAGAAGAAGCGCTCGACATTTGCGAGCGCGCGGTCATCGCAGCCGCACGACAGCACGCGCGCATTCAAGCCGCACAAGTATCAAGAGGCGGCGATAAAGTTCGGCGTGAGCCGCGCGGCCGCGGGCTGGTTCCTTGACCCAGGTCTCGGCAAGACGATGATCGCATACTGTACCTTTGACGTGCTGCGCACCGCGGGAATCGTTAAGCGCATGCTCGTCGTGTCGGTGTTACGCCCAGCGCGCAAGACGTGGCCAGGTGAGATTGAAAAATGGAAACTGCCATTTAGCTGCGCAGTGTTGCATGGGCCTAAGAAAGCTGAACTGCTACGCAAGGGTGCGGACGTGTACATCATCAACTATGACGGGCTGCCGTGGCTCGAAGAGATTATCAACCGCGAGTTCAAGGGTAAACCGCCATTTGACATGGTGGTGTTTGACGAGTCATCAAAGTTGCGCAACACGAACACGGCCAGGTTCAAGCTCGTACGAAGAATCCTAAAGTGGTTCAAGCGGCGCTACATCGCCACTGGCTCACCCACGCCGAAGTCGTTAATGAACTTGTTTGGGCAGATCTACACGCTCGATGCTGGTGAACGCTTGGGAAAGTATATCACGCACTATCGTAATCAGTACTTCATCGGAACGCCTATCGGTGTAGGTGGTCCGATGATGTGGGATCTTAAAGACGGCGCCGCTGAAAAAATTTACGACAAGATCAGCGACGTGGTGATCCGGTTTGGCGAGGAAGAGCTCGACATGCCAAAGCTCGTGTTCAACGACATCCGTGTCGAGCTGCCGCCGTCGGCGCGCACAATCTACGATGACATCAAGCGCGATCTGATTGCCGCCGTTGACGCTAATATTGTCATCGCAAAGAATGCTGCGGTGGCTACCCAGAAGCTGCGACAGATCGCCAACGGTGGACTATATTTAGGTGATGACAGTGGACCCAAGCGTGCGTGCAAGCAGCTGCACGATGCAAAGACTGAAGCGTTGGTTGATCTGATCGAAGAGCTTGATGGACAGCCATTGTTGGTCGGGTATGAGTTTCACCACGATCGCGACCGCATCCTCGCAGCGCTGGGCAAAGCGCCCTACATCGACGGCACGGTGCCGGCACGTGTAACGGACCAGATCATCGATGCATGGAATGCTGGCGATATACCGGTGCTGCTGGGACAAATCACCAGCTTCGCCCACGGCATCAACGCGCAAGACGCCGGCAGCCACGTTGCATTCTACTCATTCGTGTGGGACTTTGAAGCTTATGATCAATACTATCGGCGCGTGTATCGGCAGGGACAACGGTCGAAGCGCGTGCACGTGCACCGTATCATCGCGGAGAACACCATTGACGAAGCGGTGCTGGCGTCGATGAACACGAAGGGCGCAACGCAAACAAGTCTGTTCAACGCACTGAAAGCGCACCTAAAAAAGGAGGTATGATGAACAAGCTTCGCGGTTTGATTCTCTTGACGTCATCGTATGCAGCCGAGTCATGCGTGTCGAGTATCGTGATTGCACGGTGGTTGCGCAACATGCTGAAGCTGCCGGTGTTCACGTGGAACGGTCGGCAAGATCCTAGCGTCGCTGCGTGCCGTGTGTTCGAGTACGGGAGCGATGAAGAGGCATACCAGATCTCGCATCGCAAGCCGGCGCCGCAAAGCGACTACATCATCATGGTCAACCAATCGACCACATTCAGTCAGTCAGATTTTCTCGCGTGGACCGCCAAGCTCGTGCACAACACGAAGAAGCTGATCTTCGTGCAGAATGATTACAAGCTGCCGATGCACTCTCGCTACAAGCGCGCCGCCGAGGCGGGCAAGGTACCCATGATCTATTGGTCGGCCATTCAGCGCGTCGTCGTGGCCAAGGGTGGTGCGTTGCTTGACTGGAACCGGTTGACTTACGCGCCCGTACCGATGCCGAGGCGCGGCGCGCCCACAAGTATCTTCTACTTCGGCGCATACCGCAAAGATCGCGGCCCATTGTTTGAGAAGTACTTTGGCCGCAACAGCGCGTGCCGCGCGATCATCAGCGCGCCGTCAGGCGTGCAGCAAAAGAAGTTTGCTGCGATGGCGGGGCCGAGCGTGACGGTGCGGCACGACAAGCGGCCCATTGCGCAGCAGCTCGTTGACGTTGCGGCCACGTTGTACTTGGAGGATCCGTACTCCTCGAGGAACTACACGTCACCCGCTAACCGGTTCTACGAAGCGTTGTCTGCGGGCACAGCGCTACTCATCGACGAGGCGGCATTGAGCACGTTCAATACAGCCGGGCTGCACGACGCGTCGCTGTTTGCCGTCAGCAGTTCGTGCGACGTGATGAGGCTGCTGCCGCGTGCGCGCGAGATCGCCAAGACTCAACGCAAGCTGTGGACGCGCGACTATTGCAAAGAACTGCGCGCGGACGTGTTGCGGCAAGCCAAGATTCTCAAACTTAAGTAATGTATTAGTTGACAGAGGGGTTATCATCGCATGAGCAAGCTAACTGCATTAGGCGTGTACATCTTTGCCGGCGGCTTCACAGTCGGGGTGTCGAAGCACTTCAACGTGCTCGCCCACTTCGAGGATGGACCATTTGGAGTTGACACGGCCAAGCTGAATTTTCCAAAGCTTCCAATCTACACTGAGCCGGCAACGTGGCCCGTGCGGCAGTTCAAGGGGAAAGTTAACTTCGTGTACGCCAATCCTCCATGCGCACCGTGGTCGGCCGTTGGCGCATCGCTGACTAAGGGCGCGATGCAGTGGCAGACAGACCCGCGCATCAGGTGCGTTGAAAATGCATTCGGTGTCCTCGAGGCCGCGCGCCCAGATATCTGGGTGTGGGAGTCTGTGCCACAAGCATTCGCGCGTGGTCGTGCAATGGTCGACGCACTGACTGAGCGCGCGATGAAGTTGGGGTATGCCGTGACATATTTCTTAACCGACGCACAGCTACACGGACTTCCGCAACGTAGACAACGCTTTCACTTCATCGCACACCGCGTCGCGCTCGAATTGCCGGCACCCGATGCTGACATCGTGCCTGTAAAGAAGGCGATCAAGGGATTAAAATCGCGGTGGTGGCCCGATCACCCGAAGCACTGGAACAAGCTGCTGCGGAACACCAAGCAGGGTGATGGCTTGCGCGAGACGTTCAATAAGTTCAACCCAAAGCCGAAGCGCGACGCAAAGGGTCACGCGATTGGGCGGCCCGTGTTCATGAACTTCCGGCTTGACGCCGATCTGCCGTCACCCACGCTGATCGGCGGGTGTCACGCGGTGCACCCGACCGAGCACCGCTTTATCTCGCCCGAAGAGCACGCGGCGCTTTGTGGCTATCCGCGCGACTTCAAGTGGGCTGGTAACAAGGGTTCAATCTATCCGCAGATCGCACGAGCCGTGACGCCGGTCATCGGAAACTATCTGGGCGCGTGCGCTAAGCGCGCCATCACGGAGGGCAAGAAGATCAAACCCGAGATTCGGGTGATCGACTATCGCAAGCTGACTCGAACAACTGAAGGAGCGCGGTGATGAAGATTGAAGAGGTGCTTGAGCTGCAGCTCAAGCTGCAAGAAGACATGGGGCGCCCAATGGACGGCGGCGGCGGCGGAAACATCAGCGCGGGCGTGAAGGAGAACATGCTTGCGCTCATTGTCGAAGCGACGGAGGTGCTCAACGAAGTAAACTGGAAGCCGTGGAAGCCACTCGACAAGGTGATCGACCGACAGGCGCTGCTCACGGAGCTCGTTGACGTGCTGCAGTTTTGGAGCAACGCTGTCAGCGCCGCCGGGTTCACCGCCACCGATGTGGCCGCGGCGTATCGTGAAAAGCTGCGCGTGTGCTACGTGCGCATTGCGCAACGCCAATCATCAGAGCTGTCGAGGAACTTGCCCCATGTTGACAATCGTTGAAGGACCGGACGGCGCCGGTAAGACGTCACTGATTGACACGTTGTGGGCGCGCCGCGCGCAGGTAATGCACCACGGGCCCTACAACGGACACCGTGATACGTACAGTCGGTATCTCAAGCCGATGATCATGCGACGGCTCGGCGCGCACCTCGTGTATGATCGCTCGTGGATATCCGAGCCGATCTACGGCGAGGTGTACCGCAACGGCGTGTCGCGCATCGACGGGGCGCACCGCAGATTCCTCGAGCGCTTGGCGCTGTCGCACCGCGCGGTGCTCGTGCTCGCGTTGCCGCCGCTGGCACGGTGCATCGCCGCGTGGTCGGAGCGGCTCGAAGATGAGTATCTGAAGAGCAGCGAGGCGCTCTCCAGAGTCTATGAGCTCTACGCAACGGCAACATACACGCTACCGCTGGTACGTTACGACTACACCGCCGAGCTGCCGCCAGCGATGATCAGCCAGATGATCGAGAGCATACGCCCGCAACCGAACATCGGACCAGGCGTCGGTCATTGGGACCCAGAGCGCGTGACGCTGCTCGTCGCCGACCGGCATAACAGCGACCAGACAGACCTCGTGCGCAAGACAAACGCGGTGCTGATGCCATTTGCGCAAACACGCAACGGCTGCGGCGCGTGGTTCGCCGAGCGGCTTGAGGCGCTGGGCGTGCGCGAGCACGACTTGTATTGGGTCAACGCGTATGATGCGCATGAACGCTATACGCCGGCTGGCTTCATCGACGAGCTGCGGCCGCAACGTGTCATCGCTTTGGGTAACGAGGCGGAGACGTGGTGCCAGAGTAATCGCGTCACGTGCACGGCCATTCATCATCCACAATACTGGAAGAGGTTTCATGCCAATGAGCCATGGGCCGCATTGGCGTCGGCGTTTAACATCAAGCTATGAGAGGGTATCACTAATGAGTGCCACACACCACCTGCTTCATCACCGCGACATCAACACGCTTTACATGGCGCTGCTGGAGACGCTCTTGCGCGAGGGAGAGTACGCAGACCCGCGCAAGCAGAAGACTTACGAGATCGTGCCGATGACGCTGATCCTCGAGGACAGCCTGCAGAACATCATCACCATTCCTGAGCGCAACCTCAACTACTCATTCATGGTCGCCGAGTGGTTCTGGATCATGGGCGCGCGGCGTGATGTGGCCAGCATCGCGCCGTACAACAAACGCATCGCTGAGTTTTCCGATGACGGCGTGACGTACTTCGGAGCGTACGGACCGAAGATCGACGCGCAGCGGCACTACGTCATATCGAAGCTGCACAATGACCCGCAATCACGGCAAGCGGTGATCAACATCTGGCGCGAGTCACCCACGCAAACGCGCGACGTACCGTGCACGGTTGCTATGCAGTTTATGATCCGCAATGACAAGCTGCTATGTAACGTGTTCATGCGGTCGTCTGATGCGTGGTTGGGCGTGCCGTATGACTTGTTCAACTTCTCGCGCATTCAAGCGGTGATCGCCGCCGACTTGGAGATTGAGCCGGGCGCGTTGAGCGTGACGCTCGGATCGTCGCACATCTACGAGCAGCACTTCAACGCCGCCGAAGATCTGTTGATCGCCAACAAGCACACCGTACCGAAGTCGGGAGTGTCACCCGTGCTGCGCGGACACTTTGGCGCGTCATTCTTTCGCGATCTTGAGGAAGCTGTTCGCGCGCACCCTGTCACGTATGGCGCCGCGTTAGATGAGTCGATGCACACATTCATCGACCGCGACCCTATCTGGTATGACTACGCTGAAGCCATGTCATACCGCTTCACGAAAGACATCGACCACACCGGGCACATTATGGATGTCGTGCGCACCGTTGCAAGCTGGAACAAGAAGTCGCAGCCTTCGCATCGCGGCAAGGAGGATTGATGATGAACCGTCCAACCAAAGATGAGTACTTCATGCGCATGGCGCGGTTGGTGGCCACGCGGTCGACGTGCTTGCGCCGCTCGGTGGGGTGCGTACTTGTGAACGAGCGCGGGCACGTCATCGCCACCGGGTACAACGGCGTCGCTGCGGGTATGCCGCATTGCAATGACGGCACACGTGCCGAATTTGACGCCGCGCCGCAACGCGACACGGCGCTTGCAGATCTTCTCAAGCAAGGAATCTTTGCGAGAGACGGAAAGCGTGGACACGACGACGATGGTCCGCCCGCACTGATGGTGTATCGTCACGCGTGCAGCGGCTTTAGCGCGAAGAGCGGTGAGTCGCTCGACACGTGCGAAGCAATTCACGCCGAACAAAATGCGCTGTTGCAGTGTCGCGACGTGTGGTCCATCGACACGTGCTACACGACAACGGCGCCATGCATTCACTGCACGAAGCTGCTGCTCAACACATCGTGCCACCACATCGTGTACACAAACGACTACGCGTCTGACGGATTAGCGCTTTGGAACAAGGCCGGAAATTCAGCAAAAAGATTGTCCACTTTTTAAGCAATTTTTCGACGACCTGAAAAACCCCCGGCATCCTTCGAGAGATACCGGGGGGTTTTTAGGGTAAAAAAATAGTGTACTTTTGATGGTCGCAAGTCCATAATATACTCACATGGATGAACTCCTGAGGCATACGAGGGGGTCGGGGACCGGGGAGGCAGACAAGCCGGTCCGAATGGAAGCAGCAGAAAAGCCCAGCCCGCGAGGAGCGCGCAACGACAATAAGCCGCGCAGGCACCCGCAAGGGGTCCGGTCTGGGGACTAATTAAGCGGAGTAACGATGGCTCCTAAAATACTGTCGGCGAACCTGAGGCGATGCTACGGCATCGCGTGGTAGCAAAGGCGAAGCGGTGAGGGTAACGAGCCGCGCATCATCGACCGGAGCGCAGAGAATCCACTAGGCTTGCTGCGAAGCAATCCGAACAACGGGGCGGGGGGAGGATCCCGCGTTGCTGTTTTTTAATGCGCCCTCAAACGAGGACGCATTACCCAAGCGGCAACAATCAGTAACACTCAAATAACATCGGAGAACACACTATGAGAAAATTCACATACGCAACAGCCGGACGCACATTTTTCTCATACAGTGAAGCTGTGCGCTACGCGCATCGTGTCGCATGCGAGCGCAATGAGAACATTCGCGTGTACGGATATGGGCGGCAGCGCGGTAAGATTTGGCGTGTAAGTTTTCATCCAGAAGTAAGCTTCAAGTGCGGGTACGGAAAAAATCCAGAGCGGATTGACGGTACGCGCTAGTAGACTGGCGCCGACCACAACACACAAACAACATCGGAGAACACACACCGTGAGCAACATGTCATATTGCCGTTTTCAAAATACCCTAAGCGATCTTCGCGATTGCCGCCAAGCACTCGAAAGCTTGGCTGACGGTGATGAGTCAGCGCTGTCGAGCGATGAGCTTGAGGCCGCAACGTCGATGATTCACGAGTGCCTCAATTTTCTTGATGCGATCATTCCGCTTGATGACGCGAGCGTCAACAAGGCGGCGCTGAATCAGCGGTGGGTGTTGGCGCTTCAAGACATCAACAACGCACGCGCTCAACTGGAAGGTTAGCGCCATGAGCAATGTGAAGAAAGCTGTACGGGCATTTAATCGGTGGATGGATCACCACATTGAAGAAATGTACGCCGCTGCGATGGCAGATGAATGTGATTACGCCATCGACTACGGTGAGTTTGGTCGTCGTGATGATCCGAAGTATAATGTAGCTACGTTTCAACACAGCGAGGTCGCGCTTGAGCAGATTGCGGCACGATACGGCATAACGCCGTTGACGTTAGATGCGGCCATAGTTGAAGCTGGCTATGAAACACTAGATCACTTGCTGTATAGTCGTGAGGACTGATCACATGCCCAACATCAAGGTATATACCGACGCATCGCCATCGCTCGAAGACGTCAAGAAGATCATCGGCGGCTGGGTCGAGCTGATCAAGCTACCCGATGGCAGCCAGCTTCTCGTCAACGAAGAGGGGCTCATCGACAACCTCGAGCTCAATCTCGATGCCTCAGTGCTTGCGAAGCGGCCCATCGTGGGCGACGCCGTTCACCTCAAAGACAAGGCGCGTTGGAAGTAGCTGCGTCTCCCTGTCCGTTCGCAAGAGCGGGCAGCGGGGCGTTTGGTTACACCGCACACTCAAACAACATAGGAGATGCAACCATGTCGCAATTCGACGTCAGCTACATCGCAAAATTCAAGTACTACCAGCTGCAAACGATGCTTCGGATTCTCAAAGCGCCGCGGCCGCTCGGGCACAGGCCCGTCAGCGAGATGAAGGTGTGGATCCTGACGCACTCAACAGAGAGCGAGCAGGCCAACCAGAATGTCTGGAATGCGTACCACGCTGTCAAGGAGGGGCAGGCGCCGAAGGCGGTAGAGTCGCCCATCGACACTGATGGGATCGCCGACAAGGTGCTGGCCACGTTGTCAGACGCAATCGGCAGCCACGTTGAGGGGTACGCCAAGACGGCTATCGAAGAGCTCCGCGCCGAGCTGATCAAAGACATGGCCAAGCACCGGCCCATCGAGATCGTCATGCCCGATGCAAAGCCGAAGAAGCTGAAGGCGCGGCAGCACGAAGTGTTTGAGCGCGTGTTGCAACTCGCATCGCAGCGCGTAAACGTCCTGCTGGTCGGACCGGCGGGTAGCGGCAAGACATTCTTGGGTGGACAGGTGGCCGAAGCACTCGGTCTCGACTTCAGCTCAATCTCGTGCTCAGCGGGCATGAGCGAGTCGCAGCTTGCTGGGTGGCTGCTGCCCACCGGCGCGGGCGGAAAGTTCGAGTACGCCGCGTCGCCGTTCGTGAACATGTACGAGAACGGCGGTGTGTTCCTGCTCGACGAGATTGATGCGGGCGACTCGAACGCGCTCACCTTCACCAACAAGGCACTCGCCAACACCGGCTTCTTCGTACCGCAACGGTTGAACAAGCCGTTGGTCAAGAAGCACAAGAACTTCGTCGCCATCGCCGCGGCGAACACCTTTGGCAACGGTGCCGACACCCAATACGTTGGGCGTAACCAGCTCGACGCAGCGACGCTTGACCGCTTCCGCGTAGGCACGGTGATCATGGACTACGACACTACATTGGAAGCTGAGATCGTGCACCCGCGCGTTCTCGAGTGGGGACACGCGATCAGAGCGGGCATTCGCCGGCACAGGCTTCGCCGCGTTATGAGCACACGCGCGATGCTCGACCTGTCAAAGATGACCATCGCATACAAGTGGGAGCGCGAGCAATGGGAATCGGCGTACTTTGCCGATTGGTCGGACGATGAAAAGCGCCGCGTAACGGCGTGAGGAGGAGCCATGATCTATCGAAACATAGATGAGGCCACGTCCACTTATTCGGCGTGGTACGACTCGCTGCAAGACGTGCTTGATGAGAGACCGACCGCTGACAACGATGGCATCGTTAGCGACACCGACTTCCTCAAGCACCGCGACAAGCTGGGTGTGTCGAGCAAGCGCGCGCTCGACACGCTGGTCCGCGACGGTTGGGATGAGGGCGTGTCCATTATGAACGAACTCTCAGCCGAGCTCACCGCGCCGCGCCTGCGAAACGTCCGCCGCGTGAGGCAGCGCGGTGACTTCGGAGATGCCGTTGACATGCAGGCGGTGTACGGCGGCAGCCTCGACACGGCGTGGGAGCGCACACAACGCGCAATTCGCACGAGCTCGACGGGCAACGCCATCACGCTGGCTGTGCAGCTAAGCGTGGCGTGGAGTTACGATGCGTCATACCTGCATTGGTCAGGCGCGGCGGTTGTCAAGCTGGCCGATGCGCTGGTGGCATCTGGAAGAAACGTGCAGGTGCTGGGAGTTTGGAATGCGAAGTCGATATATATCACGGGCGACGTCAAGCATTGTGCACTTGCTTTTACTGCAAAGGAGTTTGGTGAGCCAATTGATCAGGCACGTCTCATGACAATTCTTGGACACCCGGCATTCTTGCGGTACTACGTGTTCAGGGCCGCGCTCGCCGCACCATTTCAGTCCAACAAGATGATCGGGTATCCGAGTCAAGAGTTGCCCAAGATGGTCACCGATCATGAGCCGCCAGGATCGGTGATTTACATACCACGCCCGTTGTCACGCGATGATGCGCAGCGGGCAATCACCGACGCGATCAACACCGTAACTTCATCGCAGGTCAAGGAGGTCGTATGAGCTTCAGGACATTCTTGTACAAGCTCGCGCGGTTCATGGGAGACGTCAACGCAGTCGAGCGCGGCGATATCGCAGGACGCATCGTGCGGCGCGCTGAAGGGCGACTGACCAGCCGCTTGCTGCGCAAGCTTTGGAGAAGGTGAAGCAGTAGCTTGCCGCCCGGTCAGAGCGGGCGGCGGGGTGCCGCTTCGGCATCACCCTAAAACAACAGACAGGAGATACACGCGTATGAAAACATCATCTGAGACCGACCCCGTTGAGTTTGCCGGCGCCAGGCTGCTCAAGCTCGTTCACGATAAGACGGCCGCGCTATCGTGCGACGACATCGACAAGTCACGCATACTCGAGTTGGCATGCAGGTTGATCGCCGTCAACAGCTCAATCATCATCGAGCTTGTTGGAAATCTCGTCAAGACTACGCACAAAGAGCTCGACCACACCGATGTAGCTGCCGACGACGTGCACCGGCTTGCGCTGGGCGGCATCGCCATGTTTGCCGAAGAGCTTGCTTCACTCTTACTCGAAGATGCCACGCGCACGATCATCATCAAGGTAAAGATTCCGGCCATCGTGTCGAAGTATCGCCGCGCTGACGGAACCGTGGAGGAGGGCGATGCCGTAAAGGTTGTCGACGAGGTGCGCGAGACGTGCGCACGGTTTGGCATCACCGTTGAAACGCTCATGGTGATGCGTGACAAGCTGGTGCGTGGGCGCGAGTTGCAGCCAACGCACGAAGCGCCAGCAACCAAGCAGTGATCAACACTACAACATACAATCAGGAGTATCGTCACATGCAATCATTTATCGTCAAGCTGTTTCACAAGCCTGGATCGCGCGTCGAGGTGCTGCTTGAGAAAGAGATTCGGTTTGGTGCGTTGCGGCGACCGCGAACACAGTTCAGAGTGTGTGAGCGCGACCGCATCACTGGCAAGCGCCAGAGCAACGTCTGGTATGATGAGTATGAGCAGGCCGTGGGTGAATACGCCACGCGCGTGGGTGGGAGGCTCGACTCATGAAGCTCTTTACCTTGCGCAAGATTGACGACACGCTGTGGATGATGATAGGCCGCGACACGGGCGAGACGGCGGGGTACATCGCCAAGGGGCAGCTAGGCAGCCTCGGTGTCAAGCGCGGATCTAGGTGGCACGTCATCGGGCACGAGTATGTCACGTTCGCATCGCTCGAGGCAGCAACGCTCGCGCTTTACGACTACGCGTTTGATGTGATGCAGGTTCACACCGCTGCACACAAGCTGGCGCTCGCCGACAAGGTGATCGCCATCGTCAAGCGCCATAGCGTCATACCCGAGTCGGCAAAGCCGTTAAAGCGGGAGGCGATGCGATCTCGATTTGAGCTGCACGAGCGCATCGCATATCTCAAGCGCGGTGGTAACGCTGCGCTTGAGTGCTACCACGCCGTCACGCGCAAGCTGAAACCAAGGAGGACTGCACATGTCACCACAAGTGAATGATGCGCAGCTCTCTGCGGTTCGCAGGTATTGCGAGCAGGCAACGATTGCGTGGCCGGTGTCAAAGGCACCGACACGCGCAGAGGTGCTGCGCCTCTGGGAGGAGGCCGGGTATTGGCTTCCTGTTCAAATCGACGGTCTCGCCGACGTAATCAGCGGCGGCGAACCGAAGATGAGCGCATCAAAAGAACGTGCGCTCTCACGACTGCGGCCATTGTTCGAGAGGGTGTTCAAGATAGAGCTTCCTCGCATGGCCGATGTCGAACCAACTTCAACTTCATCGAAAAAAGGAGACACAACCATGAACACCGTACAAGCAACCACACCTGGCAAAAAGACCACCGGCTTTAGCGGTAAGAAGACGGCGCCAGCGAAGACGCCTCCAGTGAAGGCTGCGCCGGCGAAGACGCCTCCAGTGAAGGCTGCGCCGGCAAAGGCTGCGCCGGCGAAGACCGTTCGCACTGGCGACTTCAAGCCTGACGCCAAGATCACCGTTGTAGCTAAGGAAAATCCTCGGCGTGAGGGAACACACGGCCACACCGTATTCGAGTACTATCGCAAGGCCGGCACCGTCGCCAAGTTCCTCGAGATGGGTGGCAAGGTTGCCGACATCCGCTGGGACGTCGAGCATGATCACATCAAGGTGAAGTAACATCGTCATAGCGAGTCGCCCCGCTCAAGCTCTGCTTGGGCGGGGCTTTTTTTTGCCCGCAATTTGCCGAAAAGCTGTTTGTGGGGGATTTACGTAGGACACCTACGCTAGGTGAATGGATGCATAGCGGCGTTGCGCCAGCTATTATTTAGGGCTATTTTCAGCACACATATGGCCATCGGAGGCCGTTTGACCGGCCCGACAGCTAGTCGCCCACGGCTCAATCGCCCAGCGGCGTGGCGGGCCTCCTACGCAGGCCGAGGGCCGGCTCCAGCCATAGGCCACAGGCTACGGCGGGCAGGTAGGGGGTCCGTATAAGCACCAGGATGGCTGCCGGATGATGGCGTGGCGGGCATCCTACGCAGGCCTATGGCCGGCTCTGCTCGACCCGCGCGCGCAACCCCACGCCCAGATCAGTCCACGCTGTGATCAGTCGATACCCAGCGGCGTCGAGCGCGGCGGCGGGCTCCAGCTTTCCGTGCACCGTGACCGTGACATCGCCGTCCAGGATCAGCAGCACCCTGATGGCAATGTACCACGTCGCGGTAGCCGCTACCACGTGATGGCGCCTACCGCCGCGATAGTCGTCGCAGCGCGTACTTGTACCTTGAGACTTTGCAGGTGCTGAAATGCAGGCCATCCTGCAGCCATTGCGGCCTCTGCCAAACCTTGCACGTCGGCATAGGTGAATAGAACTTGCGTGTTGTCGCTGGCGAGCCAGTAGAAGCCGCTAGGTGTGGCACCTGCTTTCGCATAGCCATTCAGTGCGTAGAGGATGTTATCAATGCTTGCCTTGTCTGTCTGGAATGTCTGCGTGACGCCGCCCGCGGTTGTGAACTGCACTCCCGCAGCAATGGCGAGCACGTAGCTCTGCGCGAGCGACGCCAACTTTGCAGTCTGTGCGGCGGCGAGTGCGGCTGCCGTCGGCAGCGATGGCCCGAGGTTCGCGGGTGGCGTACCCAGCTGCGTGATGATGGCCGGTGTGCCGGAGATCTGGTCGTACCACAGTTGACCGCGGAAGTCCGGCAGCACCTGCCACACGCCGCCCACAAACACAGCCTTGGAGTCGCGCGGTGCGGGCGGTGGCGGCACGGTGGTAGCATTGACCGGGAGCACGGCACCGTCATGACTCTCGCGCAGCTCGCCGGTGTTAGGGTCATACGTGTAGTAGATCATCGCGTCAGCGCCCACTTTGCAGAGATGGCCATCACGCCATTGGGTACCGCACGCTTCAGTGCTTCATTACCGAGCTTCACGCGCCCGTCCATCAGCAGCGCCGTAACGTAGGCATCTGGGTCCTGCGCATCGTGCACGGTGAGCAGATGCTCGGCGAGCGTGCTCACGGGGTCGACCAGCACAGCGGTTAGCCCGTCGGGCACATCGCCAAACGGGTGTGGGATCACGTGCATGTCCACGTTCTTGTCAGCCACCGTGAGCACCGGCGTTTCGTCGACAACCGGGCCGTCGGCCGTGAGCGTGAGCTTCTTGCGGATACCCACGATGCGGTAGTCCTTGCCCTTACCCACCGCGCGCAGCTCGCGCACGCGATTGGGTCCGTTGTAGAACCACGGCGGGTCTTGTGCGACGTCCACGCGCTTGACGGTTCCAGCTTTGTCGATAAGTGCATACACGAACAGTGGCACCTCACCGTCTCCAAGATCATAGGGCGGCGACGCCTGCACGTAGCGGCACTGAAACCAGTACGACTCGTCAGCATTAGCATCATTGATGACGAGCTGTGTTGTATAGCCAGAGCCACCTATGGTAAGTTTACCATAGGTGGCTATAGATGTGGCGACAAATGCTTGAAATGAAAATGTGCCGCCTGTGGTGGTGAAGACGGTATTTGGATTTGTACCAGAGTTCGTACCAGACACCTGCTGCAGGCCAGTCTTTAACTGACCTTGACCGACCATCGTCGATGGCGGCGCGCTGTTGCTCCAGACGCGGTTGTCTGCATCATACGTACCATTCTGCGAGTTGAGCGTACCACGCCCCTCATCCACAGCAGCACCGGCCACAAGTCCCAGTCCTATCCGCACGCCCGATGCCGTGCCATCTGCGATACCCAGAACCAGCGCACCAGTTCCCAAGCCACCTGCACCGGACACGAGCACGCCACAATCACCAGCAGCACTGATCGGATTAACGCCACCAGCACTGAGGTTTGGAATTACCTGCACAGCGCCGGTAGATCCTGTGGCGCTACTAGCGGTGATCGCTGAAGTATTTGTTCCAGCACTTGCCATCACAGCCCATGGCGGACTTTCCGCAGCCCATGCCCCCGCACCGACCGTTCCACGTGATACGAGACGTAAGGTAGAGAACCCGGGTACCGTGATGCTTGCGCCGAACTGTCCTATTGTGTCTGTGCCTGAGCACGTGAATGTAGCACTGCCACCGCTCTGGTTGATCAGCTCAACGCACTTACCCGCGGCTATCGTGCTCGCGGCAGGAAGCGTGTTGCTCGTATTGCCAACGGTGATCACGAACTTGGGCGGCTCATAGTTGAAGTTCGCCGCCACCAGCGCCATGTTCCCGCCGATGGTGCCGAGCGTAGCAGTCCCCACCGTGCCGTTGAGCTCGGCTGCTGCAGCGCTGACCGCGCCCAAGATGCCGAAGCCCGGCACGCGCAGATCATCGATGAGGTCATTCGTGATGGCGGTTATGCCGGGCGATAGCCGCACGCGTGCGAGCGCGATCTTGTTCGCGGGCATCTGCGGGTCAACGGGCGCCGCATTCTCCGTGCCCGTTGAGACGTAGTAAGCGCCGGTGCTGCGGTCGATGCACACGATATCGTTGCGCGGGTTGTTTACGGGCGCTGTGAATGCCGTCGTGGTCTGCTGGCTGACCGTTGAGGGGACACTGTTCGCGGCGCCTTGGTTCGTGTCCTGAACGAGCGCCCCCGCATCGATGAGCAGCTGCATGCTCGTGGCCGGAGCGGCGCCAGCTACGAGCCCCGACGTGGGCTCCTGCCACACGGTGCCGATGGCGATGGGCGTAGCGCTCTGCTTGGTTTCGCCATCGACAGCGGTGCCAACATACGGGTACCAGCCCGTGGCACCAGAGTACGCGGGCGGTGATGCGATTGAGAGCACGTTGTCGGCCGCCACTGCCAAGCTCGATTCGGCCGATGTTAGAGACTCGCCAGATGGAAACACGTAGGTGACTTTTGCGTAGTACGTGGCCGCTGCGAGCGTTCCGGCAGCTACGGCGCTGAGCGTAGGCGCGGCCGGCGCTACGGTGCCCATCTGGTGCACGGCAAACTGATCGACCATGGCCGTAATCGCTAGCGCGTTGCCGTCCAACTTCGCACGGTAGAGCGACGGATCGTCTACCGTGTAGTTGGGCTGTTGGTATGTTGCGGTGCCTGTCATGTCTTAACTCCCGGTGGCTTCCCAGTTGATCAGCCCGGCGACACCAGCACCGGTGCTGTCCCACAGATAGAACGTGCAGCCCGTAGTTGTGATGTTGGCCACGGTGCACGTGAGATCACTAGCCGCGATGGCAGTCGGCTTCACCACCGGTGCGACATTGTACGGCGTGTTGAAGGTGAGCGTAGTGCCGGTGGCCGCAACGCTCAGCGTTCCCGACTGCGTGATCGACAGCCCGACGTCAGCCGTCAGCCTGAACTCCGATACCAGCGCCGGCACCGTGCCCACCGTTTCCTTGAGCTGGCCGCGAATGTGCTGGAACACCGCACCGCCGATGGTCCACAGAGTGTAGGTGCCGGGGTCACTGCCCGACGTCCAGTAGTCGATATCGAACTCGCTCGTCGGGCTCCCTGACACACCCCACCCCGCCGTCACGGTGTCAGAGCGGTACACGCGGCCGTTGATCGACTGCGCCATGTCGTACTCCGGCGTCTGGTATACGGCCGTCGCCACAGGGTCCGGGCAGAACTCCGTACACCAGCTCCAGTCCGTGTAGTGCGAGCACGGGTACTGCCCCTGCGGCACCAGCACCCCCGCCACCTCGTGCTTGACGAACCCGAAGCAGTAGCCCGGCCACCCAGGCGCCTGCTCGGCCGAGATGTAAGTGGGGTTGGGGTTCGCTACGTCGAGGTCTTGGAAAGAGGCCACGGGCGATATCTGGTCCGCTACATCACGTGCGACGATGGCGAAGGTCCAAGTACCCGGTGGCACAGCAGCGTTAGTCATCTCAGTACCCATCGATGACTCGGTGAGTAGGTGCATCTGTGACAGCTGTGTGACACCCTGCGGTCCGTAGTAGATGTCATAGCCCTTCAGCGCGTAGTCTACGACTGCATACCACGAGAACACGACCGAGGTGGATGACTGCGTAACGCGAAAACCCTGCACCTGCGGCGGTGCAGGAGGAAGCGCGACAGTGTATGAGTAGGCCGGCACACTGGCCAACGCATACTCTCCGCCACCCCACACGTTGAAGGGCAGCAGCTTCACGTAAAACGGTTTCCCGATCTGCGTCTTGTCGAGCTTGTAGCGGAAGACTTGATTGGGGTCTAGCCGGAAGAACGAAGAGCCCAGCGGCACGGCGGTAATCGGCGAGCCGTACACGCCGCGCCGCAGATAGCTCAGGCTGTACTCGTTCGGTGCCACAAGCGTTGCCGTCTCGTAGCTGATGAGCTCGCCCGTGCCCAAGTAGCACAGTGTCCGGAAGTCGTCAGCGTCCGCCTGCGTGCCGGAGAGCAGCGTGCCGAGTGATTGTGAAAGGTTTACAATCAGCGCATCTGACGTGTCGGGATCTGCCGACAGCGGGATCGAGTTGGCCGTCACGCCCGTCCGCGCACTCCCCACGACATGCCCGCCGTAGACGTAGGTTGCATCATCCGACGACACCCACACGTCGCACCCGCCATATACCGAGCCTGCGCCGCTCGCGCCAACCCAGACTTCGAGGCCGCCACCCGTGAGCTGCGTGGGCGGCACGATGAACAGCGGCGCGTTAGTCGGCCCTGGGTCTTCCTTATAGTTGTAGGCGAAACTCGTTGCGGGTTGCATCGAGTATAGCGGCGCGCTCGACACGCCCACCAACTCTTCGATGGCAATGACATCCAAGTCACCGCCGTTCTGCTCGTCAATTTGCGTGATGCGCACGAGCTGCCGGTTGAGTCCGAGCGTGGCATCGGTGATCGTGACAAGATCCATTGGCTCAAGCGCGCTCTTCGAGATTCCGAGCGTGAACTTGTACTGATTGCGGCGGTACAGCTGTTGCTGCAGCATGAGCTGGATCGCGATGCGCGCGGTTGTGGGGTTGGTGATCGCCTTGCTCGTAACGCTCGATGCGATGCGCAACCCGTAGCGGTCGATATCAGCTTGGTCCTTCGCCTCTGCAATGGCGCGGTTGTACTGGTTCGTGGAATCCTTAAACTCCAGCGTCATTGAATTGTACGTGTCAGACTGCTGCTTGCGGATGCACTGTACGGGTGGCTCACCCGGACCCTTCACGATGAAGTCATCGTCCGCCAAGTCATACACCGGCGTTAGGTTAGGTGTGAAGGTCACGCCGTTGCCCGTGACTTGTGAATCACCCAACGGTGTGATCTTGAGCTGTCCCTCTGACACATACGCGGCAGAGTTGGTGTATTTGAGGATGTCGTTGACACACTGCACCGCCGTCTGCTGCTGCGCCCAGACGGGGCTCATGAACAGGCCGTTGGCGACACAGTAGTTACGGAACTGCGTGAGGTCGCCGATCAGCACTGGGTCGATCCCCGCGCCATACTGCGTGCTCGTCAGCAGGTCTGTGATGATCGCAGACGGCTCCGCATCGTAGATCCCAGCGCCAGGATTATACTCCAGGAAGCCGTCAACCAAAAATGTATAGTTCGGAAGGCTGCCACTGGAGTCGAGCTGCACATACCCGGCAACATACGCAGTGTTGTGGTATGACAGATCCTGCCCAGAGTGATTGGTGACCATGAACCCGGGTGGACTTTGCGAGGATGTTCCGGTGTAGAGACTCAGTCCCTCGTCGCTAAGGTCCGTCAACGACTTGGATGCCCACACAGTGGTGATGCCAGAGACGGGTCCCTCGCACACGCCAATCTCCACATTGGCTGCATATCCTGGTGACTGCTGCTGACTGGCGCCGCCCTTGCCACCGCTGCCGCCGCCCGTCTGCGTAAAATCGCCGTACCAGATCAAGTTGCCGGCAAAACGATTGCGCCCGTATACGAGCGCGACGGGAACTCCGTATGATGAGTTCTGGAGCGACATCGCCAGCAGTTCGTTCTTGCTGGTAGCAGCTTTGGAGGCAAGCTCGCGCTCGGCGAGCGCTGCGACAATCATGCCACCCACTTCCCATGCAACGGCCATCACCATTAGCCGACCCCCCGGACACGCCAAAACCCAGCCACGCGGTTGCGTAAGCTGGCGTTGATGAGAGCATCATCATAGATCACGCCGTACTGCTTCACCGCGTGAATGATCGTGGGCCATTGCATGACTATGGCGCCGTGTGAGATGCAGCGCGCGAACTTGAACAACGCGACGTCACCGGGCTCTGGCGTGTCTACCTGGTCCGCATACTTCTCGGTCCACCCCAAGTATCTCTCCTCGTCACGATGAAAGTGCCAATCGGGCGGGTACGGACGCGGGTCGATGTTGGGGATGAGCCCCACGGCGTGGTACACTGCGATGAGCAAGAATGCGCAGTCGGTGCCCACGCCCTTGACGCAGCCCTGGTGGTGGTAGGGTGTTCCCAACCACGACCGAGCTTCAGTGATTATCTGATGGCGCATCAGTAGATCGTCTCCGGCACCGGGATGAATGGGTAGCCGCGAAAATTTGGCTTGTTGTTGTACTTGTTCTCGCACGTGCTCAGCTGCTTGTCGCATCCCGGGTACACGGTGAAGGTGTCACCCGCAGCCGGCGCCTCTGGCAGTGGCTCCACGATGTTGAACTGCGCGGTGGTTCCCGTGATGTAAGTACCCACCACGCGCGTCAGCCCGTTGTTGGCACCGCTGGTGAACGTCAGCACGCCGAGGTCGAAGTAGTCGTTAGCCTGCGCAAACGTGTTGGCCAACACGAGCTGATCGGTCGAGCCGGCCGTGACTGTGCCGCTAACGGTGTACGCGGACTTGACGAGAGTACAACCGCCATCGAACAGCGTGTGCACGCACCCTTGCTGATATACGTTCTTGGGCAGCATGATGCTGAGTTCCTGCACCATCGAGCTGATCTTCACCACAGCTTCGGTGCGCGTAACATCAACCTCCGCCACCTGCCCGATGAACCAGATCAGCATCCCGGCGTTCGGATCGCCGAGTGACTGCCCGATGTACTTGTCGAGCTCGATGGTGGCGCCGTCGAGCCCGCCCGCGCGAAGAAACGATAGCCACGGCACGCCCTTGATCAGGTCCGATGGACCGGGCGCGGCGGTGATGCTGAGAGTGTCGACCTGCACCCCGATCTTCTGGCTCGTGGTGTTGCGCGTGAACGTGGGTCCGGTGGCTGGAAATGTGATGCCGTTGATCGTAAGATCAATGTCTGCCGAGCTGTAGTACAGCACTGTGCCGTCGTAGAGCGTGATCGTGTAGAGGTCAGCTGTAGCGAACTGCGAGTTATTCTCCAGCATCGTTGCCAGCGCCGATGTCATGGTTCTCATATCTTCACCCCGAGCGACCCAATCAGATCACACTTTTTCAGCGCCCAGAGGTTAGACATAAACTCCTCGAAGTCCGCTGTGTCTGCGTCGAAGCGGCAGCGGTAGTAGAAACTTCCAGTCCACGTCACCGGTACACCTACTGCTGGTGCGGAGGTGAGCGTCACAACTCCGGTAGTGCTCATCGTGTAACTCGCCTGCAGTACGCCGCCAACGTAGATTGCCGGTGCGCCGTTGACGTTGGCCACAGGCTCAGTGAACGTGAAACCACCTGCGCCGTACGTGCGCTGCAGCTGGAAGGAGGCCGTCGTGCCGTCGCCCGTGCCGAAGTTCTGGTTGGTCACCGAGTCATCGGTGACATCGGTGAACAAGAAGTTGTCGAACGAGCCCTGCCGCGCGAGGAAGAACCCCAGCAGTTCTTCCAGCTCGGTGTATCCGTTGACGTTGCCGCCGCGCAGCACGCTGTATACGAGTTGAATCTTATAGAGCGGCGCGGACATGAGCGCAACGCGCTGTTCACGACCGCTCACGGCACGCTGCACTTTGGTGCTCCACGTTGGCGTCTTCGTGACGCTCCACGTGAGTCCGGGCAAAGACGGAAATACGGCGTTGCTCATCGGAAGCTCCGTGTTTGCTTTTGAATCGCTGCGACGAGCGCGTCACGGTGCTGATCGAACAGATCTGACATTCCACGCTTGTCGATGGCCTGCACATTGGGCGCGTAGTGCACGTGAACGGTCGGAGCGCCAGCACCGTTGCGAATGCTGTCAGCGGCATCCGCAGGAATGATCATCTCGCCCTTGTGCACCTGCGCGAGCATGTCCGATGGGAGGCTCCACGACCCCACGGCAAAACTAGGCACGTTGCTGGCGAAGCCCAGCACCGCTGCCGATGTGGTTGCTGCGGCCGCAGCACCCTCCGCGGGCCCGACCTCCGGAATCCCGGCCATCGCATCATAGGCCTTCGCCGCCGCCGACCACGCTGACGCGGTGATCTCCTTGATGGACGTCCACGCTTGTTGCATGATCGTCTCAAGCGCCGCTTCCTGTGAGATCGTCTTGCGCGCGGTGGCGCCGGCTTGCGCCGCTTGCGTCTTCGCCATTTCTGTTGCGAGGTAGTGTGCCAGCTGCTTGCTCTCGTTTGAAACGAACTGCTGCAAAACTGACTGACCAATCTTGCTCACCGCCTGCTGCATCGTTTGCGTGCCTTGGATGATGCCTTGCACAGAGCGGTCGATGGCGGTTGTCGCCGCGCTGAAGATGCCCTCATAGCTCTTGATCATCGCCTTCTGTGTCTTCTCCTGCTGCTTGGCGATCTTTGCCTCATAGTCCTCGTGGATCTTCAGCATCTTGAGCGTGTGCGTCTCTTCCACCTTCTCCAGCTGTGCGTTGATCTGCGCGATCTTCGCCACATCGCCCTGCGCCAATGCGCGCTTGCGCGCGTAGTATTCAACCTGCGCTGCGTACGACACCTTCTCTTCCTGCTCTGCAATTTGCTGTGACTGCTGCAGCGTGATCTTGCCATTGGCCTCGTCCGCCTTGCGGCGCTCGTCCCAGTATGCGACGGAGAACTGCTTGGCTTGCAACAACCCTTGCGCAGCGTAGTCGCCAGCTTGCTGGTCCTTCAAGCTCATGAAATTTCCGCCATCGCCCGCACCCATTCCGGCGAGGCCGCCTTTGATCGCGGCGACTTTCTTAGGATCGAGCGCTTTGGAAAAAGCGTGCACGATGGCAGCGTGTGCTTTGTCGGAGCTCGCGATGATGTTCTTGAAGGCATTTGACCACGCGGCTTCGGCGTCACCCGCCGCAGTCTTTAGCGTAGTCATCGCGCCGGAGAAGTTGCCGTGCAGAACTTGCTTCATGGCCGCGGCGAAGCCCGCGAGGTCGTCGGCAATGGACGTGAACGCAGCCTTCACGATCTGGTAAAGGATCTTGAACCCATTGATCAATCCATCGATGACCGACGTCACACTGGCAATGGCAATGCGCGTGGCCTCTATAGCTTGCGGACCATATGTCTTGAACCAGTTGCCAACCTCCGTCAGAATGGGCAGCAGCGCCTGCCCGATGGTGTTGAGCATACCCTTCATGACATCAGTAACGTGCGTGAGTGCCTGGTGGTACGCGATTACATCCTTGGGGTCACTGCGCAGGTTGAGCTCGTTGACCTCGTTCGCAGCTGCGGCGATGGTCTCCTTGTTCACCGACAAAATGCCTTTCATTTGCATCCACGCGCGGCCGTAGACCTGAATGCCCATAACGCTCTGCGCGGTGGTGTTGCCCATCGCACGCAGCTTGTCGTTGACCTCGTTCATGATCTCCAGCGCGTTCTTGTAGTGTCCGTTGCTGGTGTGCACGTTAACACCCAGCTGCGTGAACGCCGTCTCGTTAGTGCGCAGGGTCATCGCGACGCGCTGCTGCGCCATGATGAGCGTTTGCGTTGAGACGTGGAAGCCAACCTGTGAGGCGTTGGCATTCTCGATAGCGACGCGCAGCGCATCCGCCTGCGTCATCGTGATGCCCAAGGTTGAGGCCAGCTGACCGCTCTCTTCGGTCATCTGCGTAGTGGTCTCAATCGCCTTCTTGAAGAGCTCTCCCGTGCCGATGACGGCGCCCAGCTCCAGGAACTTCCCCTTGAGCATGTCGAACACGCCGCCCAATGGTCCGAACTGGTTGCGAACACGGTTGGAGAAATTCTCCACCGTGCCCGCAGCCTGATTCATTCCGGTGGACAGGCCGTCCGTTTGCGCAGCGACTTCAACTTTGATCTTGTCAGCCATGTGTCGTCACCCGCCCAACGCGCTCTTCAACGCCGCTTGATTGCTCCCACCGCTCTTCGTCACCGTGCGACCGCCAAATGACCTTACGATTGCCGCCACGCTTACATGCAATGGCGGGTGTTCCTTCCAATACTCGACGATGGCGAGCATCCGGGGCAGGGTCATGGTTTCCGCGATGTACTCCCACGACCACCCGAACGCCTGGATCAACGCGCAGTAGAGCTCACCCCAGTTTGTGCGTCGGCCGCTGGCGCTGCCTGGCTCATCGTCAGCGGCTCCGGTTTTACCATCGCGTTGACTCCCATGATCGCCAGAAACACCGCCTGCATGTTCCCGAGATCCAGCTTCTCCCGCACCTCCGCTTCAGTGATGTCTGGGTAGTTGCGCTTGAGCGATACGGTGATCAGCGTGATCAGTCCGGCGCGCGCCGCCTTGTCTGGGACACCGCCCGTGAGCTTGGATTCCAAGCTCGCTATCATTTCTTCCAGGTCCTCCAGCGCTTGGAAGTTGAGCGGGGGCACGGTGTACACGCCCGTGCCCAGCTCAATCTCTACACCACGAATCAACTTGCCGCTCATAACGCCATCCTCGCCGCGTCAGCGGTGCGAACGCAGGTGATGCCCACCGGACCCGCAAAGCTGACCCGCGGCAGCAGCTGGAAGATCTGCATGCGACGTGCACGCGCATCCTTCAGCGTTTGACAAGGGAACCACGGGATCGCCTCCGTGATGAGATGGTTGGCGACGCGAAGCGATGCGTCCTTAAACACCGTCATCACCTCACTCTCCGTGATGTGGAAAGCTGTTGCAACCTGCGCGGCCGAGACGCCGTTCAGCAGGTTGCGATAGATCAGCTCGCGTTCTTCAGGTTTTAGGTTCATTGCTATCAGCTCAGCTCAGCCATCGACAACGTGCCAAGCGTGTTGGAGGAGTCGACAAAGGCAGAGAAGTCGAACTCCGGTTGTGTGAAGTCCTCCAGCTTCGTCTGCAGCGAGAGCTTGGAGCTCATGCACTGGTTGAGCGTCAGCGCCCAGCGCTCTGAGTTATAGAGCTGGCTCATCACCATCTTGATTGCCGGCGCAGTGCCCAGTAGCTCATTGGTTACCGTGAGCGTCTGACCGCTTGCCGCCACCGTGTAGCTGTATATGATGTTGACGCTGAGCCCGGTGTCGGCGGCTGCGAATGTGTACGTGCCGGCGGCCTCAGAGTATTGCCCAGTGGCGGGAGCGGATGCCACGCGCGTCAGCGGGATACCCGTTGCAGCGTAGGTAACGCCCAAGTCCTCCAACAAAGTGGTAGAGTTGGTCACCGTCACGGTGTACGGCGATGCCGGGATTGCGTGATTTTCCGGGTCAGCAATCTGCGTCATTCCCGTTGCCATGGTTGATGCGAAGAGCAGGTCATTGAAGATGCGACCCTGCAGCTGCGCGAACTTCGCTTTACCCGTAACCTTTGCCGTGCCGCGCCCCACCGCCAGCGGGAACTGGTACTGTCCATAGAGCTCTTTCGTTGTGAAAGAGAAATCAACCGAGCACTCTTGGAGCGCTCCGAACCGTGCCGGCGTCGGGTTTGCATTCGCCGTCGACACGCCCCACACCGAACCACTTCCGAAACCGTATTGCATTGTGCAACCCTCCGATTAGAACCTATGCTGTAACGAGCGTGATCGGGACGATGACAACGCCCTGATCTCCTAGTACACCTTCATCCGTCTCAACCTTCCCTTGAATGCGGCAGTGCGACACGAGTCCTCCGAGCGTCTGCTCTTGCCCAGGCGCGGGTTTCATCGCAGCTTCAATCGCATCGATGATCGGATTCAGCACCTGCGATGGCGTCTGCGCATCTTTGTCTGACGTGCGCGCATACAAGTAGATCTCAACTGAGCACACCCACTTGGTCGGCAAGCCCATGCCACGCCAGTCAGCCTCCTCGCTCTTTTGTACTTGGAAGAGCGCGGGCTGCGAATCAGCGGGAACATCACTCCAGTGTCTCAGGATGCGGCTTGCCGTAACAACACCCGGCACCGCAGACAGCAGCTGGAACAGCGCAGCGTAGATCGGCTCGCGATTCACTTGGCCACCTCGTTCAGCGCCGCTTCCATTCTGCCCTTCAACTGCGGCGCCATGTCCTTGAGCGCCGAGCGTAAAAAGCTGCGCTCTGGATAATGCGCCACGTACTCTTGCACATTGACGGTGACGGGCGTCTTCAGCGGCTTGCCGAACGCTTGCTTGATAGTGCGCAAGTGCGCCTTCACCGTAACATCGCCGCCGTACTCATGAATGCGCGCGTACTCGACATTGGTGCCCACAATCCCGAGAAACCACGTAGCATTACGCTCTACACGCTGCGTAATCGAGCGTCGCAGCGTGCCCGTGACGCGGTTCAGCACTTGCCCAGACAGCTTGTCCTCCATCACGTGCCGCTGAAGGTCAATCACGAACTTGGTGAGCGCCTGCTCGATGACACGCGGCGCTGCACGACTCCGGCCCTTGAACTTCGCGACGACCGACTCGACGCCGACGAGTTTCAGCTTCATCATGACGGCCTCCACGTGCGCGTGTAGTTCTGCAGCAGTGTCTTGATCTCGTCAGTCATGTCCTTTGTATTGAACGCCACCACTTCACCCGCCAGGTTCTTGCTGTTCTCGCCGATGCGGTCGCGCTCCTTGTACCGCAACGACAACAGCGCGATGGTGGCTTGCTCAATCTCAAAGGGCGTATAGCTATAGGTGATCAAGACATCCTTCCCAGCGTCTGCGGCGCTGAATGTATAGGTGGCGGTGTCTGGGTCAACCGCGTACTGCCCGGCAGCTGGAACGCCAGAGACGGCGGTGAGCGCGCCGCCCGCTGCATAGCTGACGCCGCGGTCTCCGTTGAACGGCTCATTCACGATCGTGACAGTGTACGGTCCCGCTGCTGGAACCGTCCACGCCTCATCGCTCACCAAGTACCCGGCGGTGTAGCTGATGCTTACATTTTGATAGCCCTTGTTGAACGCATATCCGAGCAGCATCACGCGATTCTCGTCGAACACATACCCGGTGCGATCTTGCCCGACGTTTGACGGTGACAGCGGCGGTGCCGCGGGAATGACCGTGCCGTCTACCGTCAGTGATGCCACTGAAGTTATGGGTGCCTGCAGCATCCACAGCGCCGTGCGCCCGTTGCCGTTGAGCGTTTGCGCATAGGTATTCGACGGAATCACGCGCGAGAGGTACCGCTGCACGTACCCGCTCGCAGCAGATATGAGGCGCGCCAGGCGCGCATCGCCGTTGGTCGAGGTGATCCCCAACCAGTCCTTGGCGTTCGCCAGCGTTGTCAGATCGCCTGGGCGCATCGCTCACATCCTCACTTGGCAGTCTTTGCGGCGTCAGTGGCGTTGCCAGCAGCCGCAGCCTTCTCCGCCCCGACATTAGCCACCACCATGAGACCATGCGCAGCGAGCGCGCCGGCGGCGGCATCGGGCACGATGACAAATCCGCCCTTGTCTGGTGAGAAGCGCTCGCCGTTAAAGCTCACCTCGCTCACATCTTTCGGCACCTTCATCTTCAAGCTCATGACAGCCCTCCAAAATTTTCTAAAAAGTCCCGGCGGTCGGGTGACCGCCGGGGCAACCACACTACAAGGAGACCTCTCTTACCTCAGCCGTTGCCGATGTTGTTGATCATCCCGAAAGCAGGCGGGAAGTAGTTCTGGAGAACCTCATCAGCATAAACGCCATACTCGTACTTGCGCGAGCGCAGCGGCCACTCGATCTGGTAGTACTCACGGCGAGTACGAACCTGAAGGACGTTGCGCACATTGCTCAACGGGTACGGGATCTGATCGGTGTAGAAGAGGATCGTTCCGGGCGGCATATTGGGGTGCAGCTCGATCGGAATTTCCTTCGCACCGTTCAGCGCGTACTTGTTGAGGTAACTGCGGACTACGACACCGCCGCCCACTGCATCGCGAGACTCCTGGAATACGAAGCGCTGCGCTGCGTTGGCAGAACCTGCCAGGATCTTTGCAGAGATGTTCTTCTGCTCCTGCGAGCTGACCATTATGCTGGTCGGGCTCAGCCGGTAGGTATCCCAGAAGGTCTTCAGAGCAGTTTCAATCTCCACTACACCTCCCGCACCGTCGCCAGTCAGCGGGGTTCCCGTACCGGCGACACCCGTTGCTTGAGTAGCGATGTAGGAGTTGCTCCCAGCAGCGGTGATCTGCGACAAGATGCCGTCGAACACCAGCGAGTTGTTGCTCCAGTCTGCAGCAGGCAGCGAGGCCGCGGTCTGCGTCCCAGTAGCGGCTGCGGTGATGCTGACGGAGTTGATGGACGTGATAGCACCCAGCACCTCCGCTCCCGCCGGACCCCAGAACCACGCATACCCGACGGCGCCCGTGACGGGAGTGACAGATCCCGTGATGGTGCTTGTCGAGCCGGTCGTGGCAATGGTTGCGTTGTTCGACTTCTGCGCAGCGCCACCACCGAAGTTGTCGGTCGAACCGTCGGCGTTGGTCCGCGCGATCTCCGCCTGGATACCGCCGTTGATAGAACCGTTGAGGTAGCCATCGAGCGATAGCGCCACGCAGATCACCGACCACGTCGCTGCGGCCAGCGTGCCGCCCGTAGTCTGCGTTGCGAGCGTGGGCGTGGGCGTGATGCCCAAGCCAGACGAAGCGCGGCCACCCAACAGCAGCGGCTCTTCACCCAGCATCACAGCGCGGAGCAGTCCTTCGACAGACAGCGCCTTCACATCGTCAAAGCCCGCGGCGGCCAGCTCAGCTGCAAATGTCACGTAGTCATCCAGACCGATCTCAGCATACTTCGCGAAGTAGTCTTTGGTCGAGGTCGTGACGACAGCGTTGCGGTTGCCGGAGCTCAGGCCGACGCGAACGCCGGCGGTGTTGACACCGGTGATTGCGCGCCAGTTGGCCTGGATGCCACCCTTGCCGCTCACGCGCGGAATGCGGTTGCGCAGCGGGGTAAGCACCGGGTAGAGCAGCTTGGCGCCAGCTTCCAGGTCGTAGTACGTGACACCCGAAGTCGCGCTGCTGGATTGATCCCAGCCCGCCTTCTTCAGTTCGTCACTCGGAGACTGCATCGCGGCGAGGATCGCCTTGCGCAGCTCGATCATAGTTGCGTCAGTCAATTTCATGTTAGTCAGTCCTCAGTGCCCGAGAATTTTTATGCCGGTCCGGGAAGCGCCGGGTAGGTTGATTGACTTGATTCCGTTACGGCGTGTACCGTGATGGTCCCGCTAGGTGAATCTTCTTAATGCCCGTGGCCGCCTCATCGACCTTACCGAAGTTGTCGACCACCGGCGCAACCGGCGCCGGCTCAGCACCCTTGTTCAAGATGGAGTCCTGCGCCTTGTCGATGACAATCGAGCGGCGCGGCGCTGGGCCAGCGGCGGGCTGATCCTCAACTTGCTTCAGCCGCTTGCGCAGCTGCTCCATTTCCGCAGTGATCGCTTCGATACGAGTCAGCGCGGTGGCCGCCTTACCCAACGCAACCTTGTTCAGCGTTGAGCTGCGCGCGCCCTTGTCGGTGTCATCGTCATCGTCCTGCGCGTCGGCGGCCGCCGGCTTCTTGCCGCTAGCCGCCGGCTTCTTGTCACCGTTGTCAGCACCGTCATTAGCGGCGCCGTCATCAGCGTCATCCTCCGGCTCAAGGCCCATCGCGTTGGCGTGGCCCATGATCGCCTTTGCCTTCTTGTGGATTCCGCGCAGGTGCTCCATATCCTCCTTGCTGTGCCGCTTGCCCGCCTTGCGAAGATCGCGAATGCGTGCCGCCATCGCCATCGTAGCCGGCGACATCGCAGAATCACCGTCACCCGACACGAGCTCGTCCACCTCCTCACCCGCCATGTCCTCGAGGATGCTGCCTAGGACTTTCAGCGCACTCTTAAGGCGGTCGGGGATCGGAGAGTCGTCACCCTCGCTCTGCGCTTCAGCTGCCGCGCTGCTTGCCACGGCGGCAAGCTCACCGATGATCTCTGCGAGCGTCGACACGGTGTACATGCCCTTGGCCATCGGCTCGTCTTCAACGACAGTGCCGCCCGCAAGCTCAACAAGCTCTGCGAACGCTTTGGCGTCAGCGCACTTGGCCAGCGTCGCGCCCACGGTAACGAGCTGCGCTGCGTCGACATTGGCGAGCGTGAAGCTGCGCGCAACGCCATCGGCGCAGGTCACGGTCTTAGCCATCTTCTTGGGCTCATCCTTCTTGGTGCTGCCTTCCCAATCGGCCGGGAGCTCGTCGGTAAGCTTCAGCGCCTTGGCCCGTTGAATGATGTGCGCTTTGGCCGCAGCCTTGTCCGACGACCGTCCGTAGGAGCGGATCGCGTTCTCCAAGTCCTTGGCGGTCTTGATCGGGAATGAGCCGTCGGGCATTGCCTCGCCCTTGTCAGCAGCGTCCTTCCGCTCCTTGTCGGAGAACTGCCGCTTGCCCAGCGTGCCATCCTTAAGTGCGGCGATGACTTCGGGCAGCGTGGCCGCACCGCTCTTGATGAGCTCGGAGAACTCATCGATGAGCTGCTCCTCAGCGCTCGGCTGCGTATCGGCAGCCTTCCACACATCGAACACAGCTTCAGGGTTTGCCGGGCGATCCACGAGGCTGATCTCCGACAGCTTGATCTTGGTGATGACGTTGCCGTCTTTCGCCAGCGTCCGCCCGCCGATGCTGAAGCCCTTGTAGACGCCCTCGCGAACTTTTTCCCACGCCGCGTCATCCACCACCTTCGCGGCGATGTACACACCCTTGTCGTCAACGGTGATGTCTTTTGCAACGCCCACCGCCGAGTTCTTGTGCATCTCGCGGATGTTCGAGAACTTTGCGTACTCGGGCAGTGCCTCCTCCATCGCCGACTTCATGACGCGCTCGCCGTCGCTGTCCAGCGCTTCGGTGCTCGCGTAGCCGTACACCATGCGTTGCTCGGCGTCCACCTTCGTGATCGCCGCATAGATCTTCTTTGCTGCCATGACCGCTACCTCCTGCAAGTTGTTTGAACCCCGCCGCTACATCGATCTGCTTGGACCGAGGCAGCCGGCGGGAGTCCGCTGCCCGGCGTGAAACAAAGTCTTCAATCCTCGTTAGGATCCTCTTCAGTCTCAGCCACGACCGCGCAACGGCAGTGCGGATGCGCGGGCTCTGCGTCATCACCCGACTCAAACGGCTCATCCAGCTTGATCGGTCCCTGCAGCGCGTTGTTCTCACAGATGTCACACGGGTCGTCATCGAGCAGCCACCGCTTGCGCTTCACCACCCCGCTTCTGCGCCACGCCATCATCTTGCCGATGCCCTCGGCGCGCGCCAGCTCCGTGCGCGCGATCATCTCGGAACGGTAGTCGCTGAACGCCGCGGCGTCAGACACCTCCTTCTCGAGGTGCCCCGTTGACCAGCCATCGTCAATGGCGTCGCTGACGAGCGAGCGGAGCATCTCGCGCGTCGACTCGTCGATGCGCCAGTACGCGCTCGGGTTGTTGATGAGCGTACCGTCAGACAAGATGCGCTTGCCCACGAGCTCCGCACCGTATGCGTCGGCAAAGTTGCTCGCGTCAACGTTCACTTGGTCCGTGATGCCGTCGGCCTCATCTGCGGCGAGCTTGAGCTGCTTGAGCTCGCGCGCTCCGACCTTGCGCAAGATGCGCGCAATGGCGGCCTTCAAGTCCTCATCGTCCATGAGCACCGAGAACCCGCTCATGTCAAGCTCGTCCAAGATCTGCTGCACGCGCGCGTCGGACGCCTTTATCACCTTGCGGATGAGCCCGGGCAGCTGCCGCGCTACGCTGCGCCGCACGGTCGCGAGCGCGGCGGCAAATGCCCTACGCAACGCCGCCTCTTCATCTGTGCGCCCCGCGATCTGCGACAGCTTCAACGCCGCTCCCTTCACGGGCTTCGCCGCCTTGCCCAGTGACGCCGGCGCGGTTGTGTCACCATCAAACAACCACGCTGCAAACTGTTGCTGCGTCAGCTGCGTCATCGCACCCAACCCGTTCCAGCCCAGCCAGTAGTTGTCGAAGTACGCTTGCCGTGCGGCGTAGCGGTCGCGGAACCCGTACATCACCTTGTGCTCATCAAACACGCCGCGCTCGTTCACCTGGTCGACCACGAACACGGGCAGCGTTGCGTCGGCGGCACCGGGACCCAAGAACACATCCACTTGGTCTCCGTCTGCGCCCAGCGTGCGGCACACGTAGCCGTAGTGGTTTGACAACGGCGGGAAGTGCGGTGCGCGGCGCTCACCGGCGACGGTCTCGATCGTGAAGTCGAAGCCGTTCAGCCGCACGTGTCCCTTGCGGTAGTTACCCGCGGACACCTGCGCCGCCGAGGGCGCGCGGTCAACCGCTGTCGCAGCTTCGGCCACGCCGCTCACTCTTCAACCTCCGCAGCCTTGCGCAGCTGCCACCGCCCGTCGATCTTCCGCCACTTCTCAACGCCCGTGCCGTCGGTTTCAACAACTGGCGAATCACCGTGTGCGTGCGTTGCGTTCAGTTCGTGCGCGCCCGCTGCAGCGTCGGCGCCTTGTTGCGGCGGAGCGTTGTGTTGCTCCGGCGTTCCTTGCTGCGTGTCTCCAGGTGGCGCAGTCTTCGGCGCCTCCTGCGCGGCGGCCTCCTTCGCCTCATCGCCCAGCGGCATGGGCCCCGTTGCGATGTACACCGCGTTCGGCGCGCCGATGGCTTCGCGTCCCAAGTCGGCGCGCACTTCGTCCACCGACAACGTGCCGTTCTTGATGTAGATGTCGTTGACGTGCGCTTGGTCAAGCGGTGCAATTTCCTGCTCTTCAGTGAACACGAACTCCAGGTCCGTATACCCGAAGTATTTCCAGATGATGTAATCAACGACCGACTTCACCCAGTTCATAACGGGGTAGAGCCCTTCTTGCAGCGCCGCATCCTTCTGCGTCTCAGCCGTGCCGCGGTTCATCATCTTGACAAACGGGATGGGTGAGACGGAGAAGGCGTAGCAGCACACGCGCGCCAGCCACTCGTCATACTCGTCTTTCAACACTGCGGCGCGAACGTCATACGGCTTCACGTCTCCCGGCAGCGCCTGCACTTTGCGGCGCTCGCCGAGGTTGCCCGACAGCTTGTCTTGATACCAGTCATTGAACTTTGTCACCTGCTCGATGGTCCACGTCGGTGGCATTGAGAAGATCAGGTCCGGAGCAGATCCCTCCGTGTAATACTGCAACTGATAGAGCTGGCGGCGAATAGCGATGTTCACCGACACGATGATCTGCTCCACGGGGCTGTACCCGTAGATGCGGTTGGCGCGCACGTTGCGCGGGCGGTAGATCAGCTGATCACGCGAGTAATCCACCGCCGGCATCCCGTGCAGAACCTGCTGGTAGGCGGCGCTCGGCGGCGCGGGTGTACGCCCGTCCTCGTCAAGCACGCGCTTGATCGTGGTGCCGTCGACCACCTCCAGCGAGTGCAGCTTGCCGCCGCGAGTCATGCGCGGATAGATCGTGAGGGCATCGACAACAAACATCTCCTCCAATATCATGCGCAACCACGTGTGCCACGGGTGCTCGTTGTCCGGAAACCGCAGAAACTTCTGGATCATCTGCGCGCGTGAATCCTGCGGCTTGTGCTGGTCCACCGGGCGCACCGTCCACTCCATCTTTTCCATCTGGTCTTTGCGCGTTTCGATCACGAGGCGCAGGATGTCGTACCCATCGGCCAGCGCACGCATGTCGTCGAAGGACACGGACTCGCCCTGCCGCGGTGTGATGCGCAGGTTGTAGCCAACGGGGTAGTCAAACTGCCGGCCCTCGGCTTGCTGCGCAGCGGGTTCCATGGGCTGCGAAGGACCGAACCACGTGTTGGGCTGCACGCCGCTCACGACGTAGCGGATGCCTTGCACGACGCGCGACACCAACCCGGTATCTACGCTCTGACCCATGTTATTACGATTAGCCATTGTCCGCCGATCCTCCTACCGCCGCTTCTCAAAATCTTTCAACCGCTCACCCTGCACGGCGACTGCTTGGTCCAGCGACTCAAGGTTTCGCACCACACGCCGATTGAAGATACGCTGGTCAGCGTTGATGGCCTGCTGGTTTGAGTTCGTAACTTCTTGTCGTGCGATAGCGAGCGAGTCGTTCTGCAAGATGAACCACGCGCTACCCACACCAGACACAAGGCCAAGGATAATTGCAGCCGACAGACTGACCAATAGCTGCTTGAGCAGTGCCCATGTCCCGCCATCCGCCGCGCGCACGTGGCTTGGGCGAATACCCATCGCCATTCCTAAGAAGTGAAGCAGCAGGTCAACGCGCGTCTGCATAAATCAGTTCCTCATTTCAAGTGATACGGTCAGTCCACAAAACATCGCCGCCTCGGCCACGCGGCGCTTCATCAAATCTTCTAGCGGCCGCCCACCGGCGTTGATCCACTTCAAGAGTGCCGGCGGCACTGCGAGCACCAGGGCGTCCTGGTCCATCACTCCCTGCCGCATGTGTAGCTCGGCAAACTCGTAGAAGTTCCCGACGCCCTCGTTGTATGCGAAGTCCACCAGAGCGCTGAACTGCGCATCGGTGAGCTGCTGCCCCGCGTAGTGCTCAACCGCCTGTTGCGGCGCAACGTAGTCCTGCAAGAACTTCGCATCCGCCCACGCTTGCGTCACGGTGTCGCCGACCTTGAGGTTGTCCTCCGGCAGCACGCGATGACCCCAACCCGCCGTCGGGTAGCCCGCTTCGTCCAAGTAGACAACGAGCCGGCACTGCTCGAAGCTCTTGGTGAGGCGGATGCCGGCGGGAGTGCTGATCCTCATGCCGCCGCCTCCAAGCTCTTGACCACGTTGGCGATGTAGTGGTCGTCGATGTCCGGAATCAGCGTGCGCTTCGCACCGATGAACGTGAGCTGTCCGGGCAAGCTCAGCTCCAACGGGAAATCAGGCACCGGGTCCGAGCCGTTGCACGTGTAGAAGCGCTCGATTCCAAACATGTTGAGCACCCCGTTCAGCGTGCCGTCAGCCACGAACCGCGGCGGCTCGAAGCCGTAGACCGCCTTGAACGTGAGCCGGCCGCTGACGCACAAGAGCCCGGCGTGCAGCGTTGCGAGCGCGGCGCCTTCGGAGTGCCCAACGATGGCGGTGGGTGGCGGCAGCTCCATGAGCTGCGGCAGCACGCCTTCGAGCGCTTCCATGAATCCCTTGTGCACCGCGCCGAGCGCTTTGGTCGTCATCGTTGTGATGTCGAGGTCCGCCATCAGCGACGCCCCGTTGTCCGTACCACGAAACACAAGCACGCCCCCATACATGCGCCCACACGCCGGGCCGTCGTCCGTGCCGAACTGCGGCGGGTCTGTATAGACCAGCTGCGCGAGCTTGGCGAAGTCGAGGATGGCGCGGTCGGTCATTGCGCGAACACCTGCACGTCGCTGATCGTGAGCGCGGTCTGGCTTGTGAAGCCCGAGTTGCACGCGCCGAGCAGATAGAAGCTCGTCAACGCCGCTATCGGGTTGGCGCAGTCGTTCTTGTAGAACAACAGTTCGCCGTTCTTGAAGAACCAGAACTGCCCGTCATTCCCAGCGCTCGACGGGAGCACCACACAGCACGACACCTGCATCGTCTTGCCAAGATCCGCCGACGTGATGAAGTTGGGTGCGAACGGAATGATTGGCTGCTCCACGTCGTTATCGTAGAGGCTCAGGCTCAGCGATGAACCGCCCGTCGGCGTCGGCCACGTGCACAGCGTCGTGTTCCACGTCATGTTCCAGTCGGACACGAGCTGCCCCGGCGTGTTCGGGTTCCGGTAGATCGCCAGAAACTTGTTGTTCGAGGAGGGTGTCCCGCTCGGGTACTGACTCCCGCCGCCCCGGTGGATGTAGTTGATCGGCACCGCGAGGCCGAACTGGATGCGCACGCCCTTGCTCATCGGCGCACCGAGGTAGCCGTCCTGCTCGACCAGACATTGACCGCCTTGCGGTTGAGCGGGATAGGTGAACGCAAGCCCGTTGGTGGAAGCGACAATACTGCCGCCGGTCGCGCCGTCGCTCGTGGACACGTTGCTGCCGCCGCCCGGCGAGAGGTTGACGCCAGCCCAGCACGCGCCGGACGGCCCCACTGTGGCGAGTCCTCCAGAGCTGAAATCGTCGGAGAAGACCAGCGGCAGAGTGGGCGGCGCTGGCGGGTTCGCGGGTCCGATGTAATCGGGCGAGAGCGTCAGGCCGCTGGAGGCTGTCGCGCTCGCAATCGCCGCACCCACGCCAGCGATGGTGATCGTCGTGTCGGTGGTCGTGATCGTAACCGAGCCGTCGGCGTTGGTTGTGATTTCCATTTGCTTCTCCTACTCGCCTGAGCGGCTATTCAGCGCGCGAGAAGTTGAGGTAGTACATCTCTCCAACCTTGAACTTGCCGAAAAGCGCCGGGTTGGAGACGGACATGCCGAGAAAGGCGTTAGGCGTAAATTTAGCGTACGTGTTGTTCTCGTCGCTGCCATCATTCCCGTAACCGTCGCTTCGAGGTACAGCTCTGAACTCAAGATCTTCTTGATAAACCGCACCGTCAGACTTGCCGTCTACACGGTGGGTATGCACCCGTGTTAGTGTCATCTTTGCTCGCATCATGTCTTTGCTCCTCGTTGCGTGTGTTTGGTAACTGCAACTCGACAAATGGTGTATTATTGACCGGCACTCCGGGCATTCTGGAAATTCTTCTTCGCCAGATACCATTCGGTAGTATGCCCGCTTCCCAAACAACAGTTCACCTAGTGTCTGTTCGGACATCGTCGTGTTTCAGGGCGCCGGTGTTCCGCCAGCCAGCGGATCGGTGATGCCGCGCGCGGCGGCCGCCGCGTCAATGGCCGCTTGCCCTGCCTCGATCTGCGGGACCAGCGCCGTGAGCAGCTGCGCGATCTGCTTGGAGCTTGCGCCGAAGCTGCTGACGAGCGGCGGGATCACCGCCGCCGCCATCGCGATGATGGTTTCCTGCGGCGTTGCGGTCTTCTGCCCGGCGGCGATGGCTTCGATGAGCACGGGCAGCAGCTGCTCAGCGGTCGTGAGCGCGGTTTCGCCGACGATGTTTGCGGTGGATTCGGTGGTCATGGTCATTGGCTCAGGTTGATGGCGGTCAGCGCCGTTATGGTGGTGAGCGCCTGCGTCAGCGATGCCGCCGCCTGCGCGTTGTTGATGAATACCGTCTTGCAGAGGTTCGCCGCCTGATCCGACGCTTCGAGCAGAGTCGTCGCCGACTTGATCGGGAGCGTGGTGACTTCCTGCGCGATCTTCGGCTGCGCCGCCCGGTACAGCACGCAGCTCTGGTACTGCGCCGCTGCGAGGCTCGCTTGCGACTGCGCCGGAGTCTGCGGCGTGCCCTGGAACGCCGCGCACGCAGAGAGCGCGAGCGCCGTGATTGCTACGAGTATCAGCTTCTTCATTTAGGTACCTCCTTATTGGATGTGGTTGCGTGAAAGACGCCGAGCCCGATCAACGCTCCGTAGATCGCGTCAACGAGCTGGCCGACGGGAGCGCCCATGCCCACGACGAGCAAGCCCCACAGGCCGAACAGAAAAACGGCGCCTAGGAATCTGTATTGTGCACTATTCATACGACCTCCACAAACTGGAAACGATAAACACCACAGCCAGAACGATCAGCATCACCGCCCAGATCACTGGCGCGAAGATGAGCCCGATGCACTTCACTGGCCGAAAATCCGCACGT